>Ga0315900_10004102_pt1 | contig 20697 bp, 18 predicted proteins | sample LakEriMetagenome_FD_203521 | JGI IMG/M metagenome (GOLD analysis project Ga0315900, IMG submission 203521) | Freshwater fungal communities from buoy surface, Lake Erie, Ohio, United States - Buoy 12 MA114 | ecosystem: Environmental > Aquatic > Freshwater > Lake > Lake biofilm | place: USA: Lake...
ACGAGGACGACCTCCGTCCCGATGGCCAGCCAAAGCTGCTCGAGAACCCCGAAGAGGTCCGCGTGCAGGGCACCAGCGGCGGCAAGGCGTTCATCGATGCCGAACGATGGCGGGCTCTGCAACCGAGAAAGGAGCCTCTCGCCGATGTACGTCGCAAGAACGGCCAGAAGGCGACCAATCCCGACCGATATCCGCTCGCGACGCGAGTCATCGACCTGACCGACGGCTGCGGCAGCGTCATGCACGGTGTTCCGTATGGGACGAAGCTCAAGTACGTGTGCGGCCGCTATTGCAACAGCGGCTACACCGAGTGCCACCACAACACCGTCGAGGCCGCCCCGCTGGCGACCATGCTCATCGACGCGCTGCTGGAGCTGGTCAACAAGGCCGGGGGCCGCGACGTCATCCGAGAGCGGTTGCTCGAGCGGGCCCATGCGGATGCGGGAACGGTCGCCACGCAGCAGAGGCCGCCGGAGCTCAACGACCTCCAGAAGAAGCTGGCCGAACTCGATGACGACATCGCGACCGCCGAGCGTCGGATGTCCACCGAGAAGGACGACACCCGGTACGCCGCCATCGCCAGGACCTTCGATTCGCTGGTCACCGAGAAGACGAAGGCTCAGCGACGGATTGCCGAGCTTCTGGCGCCCACGGAGGACTCCAAACCAGCCCCGAAGCCCGAGGAGCAGGTGGACGCCCTGATGACGGCGATCGACGATCTCGCATCGCTGGCGCGCGACGCGAATGCCAACCAGCGGATTCGCGAACTCGTGCTGCGGCTGGGCGTCTTCATCGGCCTCGAGTTCGAGGAGCGGATGTGGGGCAAGCGACCGATCCGCGCACTCCGCCAGGGCGTGATCGCCTTCGGGGAGGACAACCTTCCGGTGCCGATCCACGGCCGGAATCGGGTCGATGCGACGCAAGCCGCATCTACCTGCGGCGGCGAGCAAGCCGCCCAAGATCACACACACTCAGCTCCGGCGTGTTGCCGGGGCCCGTCGGACGAAGCCGGCACCCGCGGAGGCGCGCGGGGCCGGATCGACCGAACGGATGAGTCCAACGCCGGGTTGGAGCAGACTCATCAGGTAACAAACGTCGGGGCGACAGGACTTGAACCTGCGACCTCTTGACCCCCAGTCAAGCGCGCTAGCCAGACTGCGCCACGCCCCGAAACCGCCGCGGGACGACGATGCCTCAGGCACCGCCGCCCCACGACCACCACACTATGGCACAACGCCACGCGGGCTTCAACACGAGTTGCCCGCGGCCGTTCCACGCACCCACGGGCCGTCACACGCGGGCCGACACGCCCGCCCTGCCCCCGGCTCGGCCGGCAATCGCCGCCGCGCCCAGCCAGTTCCAGAGCGCGGCGGCCGCTGCGCCCCCTGCGTAACCCAGCACCGCCGTCGCCGCCAGCAGGAGCGCCGCCAGCGCCGGATCGAATGGCTCCACCACCACCTCCGACTTCATCGAGTGCATCCGCAACACGAAGTCGGCCACCAGCTTCGCCTGCCCCGTCGCCACGAGCGTTAGCCAGATGGCATGCCAGCCCGTGAGCATCACCCCCGACACGATGCCCAGCCTATTTGGATCCACATGTCCCAGTCCCATCACACACCTCCGCGTGTCTTGTCCGTAGGTCGGCGTCCCAGCCCCGCTTCGCCGCGCGACGGATCCCTGCGGCCTCGATGAACCCTACGGCGCGGCCACCCCGCCATGCCAGCCGACCACGAGAATGCGGTGATTCGCCTATTCCCCGCCGCCCCTCGCCAATCCCTGCCCGGATCGACACACTTGTGCGACGACGGCCCGTGCCGGCGTCTGCCTCGGCCTCCTCCGGAATCGCATCCGATGACTGCCTTCGCCACCCGGCTCGCCGCCGCCATCACCACCCGCCGCACCCCCGCCTGCATCGGCCTCGACCCGCGCCGCGAGTCGCTCCCGCCGGCGCTCGACGCCGGCTCCGCCACCGACCCGCGCACGCTCGCCTTCATCTTCGCCCGCTTCTGTTGCGACGTGATCGACGTGGTCGCCCCGCTCGTGCCGATCGTGAAGCCGCAGCTCGCCTGCTTCGAGGCCCTCGGCCCCCACGGCATGGCGGCACTCGCTGAGGTGATCGAGCACGCGCGGTCGAAGCAGCTCCTCGTGCTCGCCGACGGCAAGCGGGGCGACATCGGCTCCACCGCCGAGGCCTATGCCGACGGCTGGCTCTCCGGCCCCTGGGCCGCCGACGCCCTCACCGTGAACCCCTACCTCGGCCTCGACTCGGTCGAGCCCTTCGTGAAGACGGCCGAGTCACGCCACGCCGGGATCTTCGTGCTCGTGAAGACGTCGAACCCCGGCAGCAAGGATTTCCAAGACCTGCGGAGCGACGGCAAGACGATTTACGAGCACGTGGCCGCGGGCGTCGAGCAGCTCGCGACGCGCACCGCGGCCGGCGGCCGCTACGGCGCGGTGGGCGCGGTGGTGGGGGCCACGTGGCCCACGCAGCTCGACGAACTCCGCGCCGCCATGCCCCATACCTGGCTGCTCGTGCCGGGCTTCGGTCGCCAGGGAGGCCGGGCCTCCGACGTACAGACGGCGTTTCACGCCGACGGGCTCGGGGCGCTGATCGTGAGCGCCCGCGACGTGATCTTCGCCCACGCTCGGCCGGAGATGAACGCGGGGCTCGCCGACGGGCAGTGGCAGACTGCCGTCGATCGGGCCTGTCGCGACATGATCGAGCGGCTCGCCGCGGATACGCCCGCGGGGAAGTTGCGGTGAGGGGGTTAGGATCGCGCAACGCCAGACGCCATCCCCTCGCTCGCGCTCAGGGCTTGTATGCGGCAATAAAAGCCCCCAGGCGCAAGACGGGGGATCGCGCAACGCCAGACGCCATCCCCTCGCTCGCGCTCAGGGCTTGTATGGGGCGGGGTGATCGTCTCTATGCCGACGCTTGGATGATCTGTGTGATGAGCGGAAGCAACTGCTTCTTGCGGCTCACCACGTTTTTCAGCGAATACAGCCCGCGGTCGAGCCGGGGGTAGTTCACGTCTTCCCACGCCTCCGACTCCTGCGAGAGCAACAGCAGCGAGCCGTTGGTCACCACGTCGGTGACGAGCAGCGCCGAGAACTCGAGCTTGCTTCGCTTGGCGAAGTCCTCGAGCGCTCCCCGCAGGTCGTCCTTGCGTTCCCAGAAGAGGTCGAAGCCGTTCTCCTCGATCTGCGAGATCGAGAACTTCACCCCCTGCTCCGAGAACTCCTTGCAGTCTTCGCGAATCACCTCCGCCGGCGTGCTCGAACGCAGCGCCGAGCCGATGTCGAAAAACTCGCAGGCGTAGGCGTCGAGATCGACACCGCAGAGCCCCTTGAGCCAGCCGAGGATGTCGCGATCCACGTCGGTGGTCGTCGGCGACCGCAGGTTGAGCGTGTCGGAGATGATTCCCGAGGCCATGCAGAGGGCGATGCCCGGCTTCGGCAGGATGCCCGCCGCGCGGAACTGTCGGGCCACGAGCGTGCAGGTGGAGCCCACCGGCTCGTTGATGAACCGGATCGGTTGCGTACTCTTGAGACCGCCGCCGAGCCGATGGTGGTCGAGCACCTCCACGATCTCGGCCTCGTCGGCCCCGGCCACCGCCTGCCCCAGCTCGTTGTGATCGACGAGCACGAGCTGCGGCCTCGGCGGGCTGATGAGGTCTGTCTTGAACGCCAGTCCCACGAGCGTGCCGTCGTCGCCCACCACCGGAAACACCGGCTGCGTCGATCGCTCCACGAGCTCGCGAGCCTCGGTCACCGTGGCCCGGCCCTGCACCGTGATCACGTCGCGGGCCACCACCGGATCGATGAACTGCGACGACTTGAGCCGCAGCGTGGTATTGACCGTATCGAAAGGGCTCGTGATCAGCGACACGCCCCGCAGCTTCGCCAGCTCGACGAGGCCGCTCGAGACCTTGAAGCCGCCGGTAATCACCATCGCCCGCACGCCCCGCTCGATGGCCGGCAACTGGATCGTGGGCCGGTCGCCACAAACGACGATCAGCCGCTCGCTGGGATACCGCTGCATCCGCTCGGTGAATCCCTCGGCGCTCATCGCCCCCACCATCACGAGCAGTTCGTCGCGCCGGTCGGGCTCGACCGCGTGGAGCAGCGTTCCGCCGAGCACGTCGCACATCTTCTGCAGGCTCGACGCCACCGTCCGCGCGAGCGTCACGTCGGCCGCCTCGTGGAAAAACAGATCCATGAGGTCGAGCACCGAGAGCACGCCCACCACTTTCCGGTGGTCGTCCACCACGGGGATGGCCCGGAGGTCGCCCTCCTTCATCCGCTGGTAGGCCTCGTAGAAGACGTCGCCGAACGACGCCGTGACCACGCCGCGGCGGCAGACGTCCTCCACCTGCGGCCGTACGTCCATCACGATCCGCGGCGCGGAAAGGCCGGCCCGCTTCAGGACATATTCCGTCCGCTTGTTGGGCGGGCCGCAGCAGGCCGCCACGGCGTCGGGCCGCGTCGTCTGCTGGAGCAGATCGGCGTAGGCGATCGCTGAACAGATGGCATCGGTGTCTGGATTCCGATGCCCGAAGACCAAAACACCCATGGAGGAATTCAGACCTCACCGGGGGCTTGGAACCAGCAGGCCAGCGACGGATCCCACGACAGGACCTCGGCGGGCGTGAAGTAGATCTTGATTTCGCGGTCGGCCGACTCGGGCGAGTCGGAGGCGTGGACGAGGTTCATCTGCCGGCTCGCGCTATAGTCGCCACGGATCGTGCCGGCCGCCGCCTTGAGGCCGCTCGTCGCGCCGAGCATCTCGCGGACCACGCGAACCACCTCCGGCCCGCCGAACACGGCCGCCACCACGGGCGAGGCGGTGATGAAGTGCTCGAGCCCCGGATAGAACGGCTTCTCTACGTGTTCGGCGTAGTGTTGCTTGGCCATCGCGGGCGTGATTCGGAGCATCTTCATGGCCAACAGCCGCAGCCCCTTCTCCTCGAACCGGGTCAGGATCCGCCCCACGAGCCCGCGCTCGAGGCAGTCGGGCTTGCACATCACGAACGTCTTTTCCATGCCGCGTCTCTCCGCCAGGGTGTCTGTTAAGAATGCCGTCGTTTCGTCGCCCGAAGTGTAAATAGGGTTTGCGGAGGCTCACAACGGCATTCGCCGGCCCCGAACGATGCGATGGATCAGCCTTGAACCCACGGCACCATGGGCCTACCGTCCACCCCTCCCACCGGCCCCGATTCGACCATGCGACGCTCATTCATCACTCACACGCCGCGTCGACTGCCACGCCTATGGCTCGCGATCTGCCTCGCGGCAGCCCTGCCGGCGGGGGCGGCCGAGATGCCGCCCCACCTCGTGGCCAAGTTCACGCGACACGTGCAGCCGCTCCTGCTCAACAAGTGTGCCGCCGGTGCCTGCCATGGCGGGCCGGCGTCGCCCGCACTCCAGCTCCGCCGCGGCTACGGCAACGCCAACCTCGACCGCACGACGACGCTCGCGAATCTCGTGGCATTTCTCGAGGCGGTTGGCCCAGACCGTGATCCGCAACGGCTCGTGGCCACGCTCTCCGTCAAGCATCCGGCCTCGGCAGGCCGCAATGGACTCGTGGCCTCGCCGCTCTCGGCCCAGGAACGGACCACGCTCGAAGGCTGGCTCGCCGCGGTTCGCGCCGCTGACCGGCCGGGAATGTTCGACCCGGCCGTCACGCCCGCCGCGGCCACCGTTGCGGAACCGCCGACGCCGAAGCCCAATCGCCTTCGCGACCTCCTCGACGCCGCCGCCAACCCGCCGCAACTCCCGGCCCCGCAGGAGCCCCAGGGCATCATCTTCAAACCCGACCCCGGCGAGTGAGCCGCGCCACCGCGGTCACACCTGCAGGCGGCCCGCGATCACCGCCTCGAGGAACGAGCGGTTGCCCTGCAACAGGTCGGGGTGCTCGAGCATCTCCTGGGCTGAAAGCCAGAGGATCTCGCCCACCTCCACCGGATGGGGCACGAGCTCGTGCTCCGGGCCGACGAACTTCACCGTCCACCATGCCAGCGACGTGCCCCAGTCGGTGACGTTGCGCCACACGCACTCCAGCGCCTCAACCCGCGCGGCCACCTCCTCGAGGCACTCCCGCACGACGGCCTCGTCCTCCCGCTCACCAGGCTCGATGTGCCCTCCGGGAAAGCAGATCGTGCCCCCTGCGGCCACGGTCGCGCCGCGACGAATCGCAAGGAACCGCCCCTCGCGGTGCGTGATCGCGACCACGCCGAACTTTCGCGGACGGATGCTGCCGGAGTCGCTGGACACGGTGGAAACGCGTGGTGCGGGGAACGGCTGAAAGAAAGGACCGCGTCCTTGCGGCCCAGTCGCATACACTACACTGTTCGTTCGGTTTTTTCCCCGCCCCTGAAGCCCTGCCCAATGGATACCGCTCCCCGCCCGAAAGGCCCGTCCAACGTCCCGCCCGTGCTCGGCAAGCCGCTCGGCATGCCGATGGTCGTGCTGCTGATCCTGGCCGCCGTGGCCCTCGCCACGTTCCTCTCCGGGCAGACGACCACCGGCCGCACGCCGATCCGCTACGACGAGTTCGTGGCCCAGGTGAAGGGGGGCAACGTGGCCGCGATCGAGCTGGCCGGCGACCATGTCGAGGGCGAGTTCGTCGCCGAGATGCCGCCCGATCCGGCGCTGGGCCGGAAGGGGGGCCGCGGCTTCCAGCTCGATCTGAATCCGTATCTCCGCGAGGGCTTCGACAAGCTCATGCAGGAGCACGACGAGATCAAGAAAATCAGCCGCACGCCCACCGACGGAACCGGCTTTTTGATGGGCCTCTACCTGCTCGTGCCGCTCCTGCTCATGGCCGGCTTCTGGATGACGCTTCGCCGGGCCCGCGACCCGCTCGGCAACACCGGCTTCCTCGGCGGCTTCTCCAAGTCGCCCGCCAAGCGATACGGCGCCGGCGACAAGCAGGTGACGTTCGCCGACGTGGCGGGGCTCGAGCAGGTGAAGGCCGACCTCCAGGAGATCGTGGAGTTTCTGAAGGACCCGAAGAAGTTTCAGCGGCTCGGCGGCCGCGTGCCGAAGGGCGTGCTCCTGATGGGGCCGCCGGGCACGGGCAAGACGCTGCTCGCGCGGGCCGTGGCCGGCGAGGCGGGCGTGCCCTTCTTCTCGATCTCGGGCAGCGAGTTCATCCAGATGTTCGTGGGCGTGGGTGCCTCACGGGTCCGCGACCTCTTCAAGACTGCGAAGGACGCCTCGCCGGCGATCCTGTTCGTCGATGAGATCGACGCCGTGGGCCGCGTCCGCGGCGCCGGTCTCGGCGGCGGCCACGACGAACGTGAGCAGACGCTCAATCAGATTCTGTCGGAGATGGACGGCTTCAGTCCGTCGGAATCGGTGATCGTGCTCGCGGCGACCAACCGACCCGACGTGCTCGACCCCGCGCTCCTGCGGCCCGGCCGGTTCGACCGCCACGTGACGGTCGACCGCCCCAACCAGAAGGCCCGGATCGCCCTCTTCAAGGTGCACACGAAGAACGTGCCGCTGGCGGCCGACGTCGATCTCGACCGACTCGCCACCGCCACGGTGGGCCTCACCGGCGCCGACATCCGCAACCTCGTCAACGAGGCGGCGCTCTGGGCCACGCGGCACGACAAGGACGCGGTCGATTCCTCCGACTTCGACTACGCCCGCGACAAGGTGCTCATGGGGCCGAAGCGGGAGGAGATCCTCGTCGGCCGCGAGAAGAAAATGACGGCGTATCACGAGGCGGGCCACGCGCTGGGCGCCTGGCTCCTGCCGGGCGTGGACAAGCTCCACAAGGTGACGATCATCCCGCGGGGCCGGGCCCTGGGCGTGACGCAGCTCGTGCCCGAGGAAGACCGGATGAACATCGGTGAGTCGGACCTGCTCAACAGGCTCGTCTTCATCCTGGCCGGCCGGGCCGCGGAGAAGCTCGTGTTCGGCGAATACTCGGCCGGCGCGGAGAACGACCTCGTGCAGGCCACGCGAATCGCCCGCAAGATGGTGGCCCACTGGGGCATGAGCGAGCGGGTGGGGCCGGTGGCCTGCGCCAGCTCGAACGAGCATCCGTTCCTCGGCCGCGACGTCTACGAGCAGCGGGAGTTCAGCGAGCGGACCGCGCAGATCATCGACGAGGAGGTCTCGCGGCTCTTGAACGAGGCCGCCGAGCGGGCCACGAAGCTGCTGACGGACAACCGCGACAAGCTCGACCGGCTCTCCGATGAATTGGAGAAGCAGGAGATGCTCGACGACACGGAGGTCGTGGCCATCATCGGCCCGGCCACGCCGCGGCGGGGTGTCGATTCCGCCGAGACGGGCACCGTGCAGGCAGCACGCGGGCCGCAGAACGGCTGACCCCCTTGCCGGCACGCAACAACCAGCAAGGATTCGCCCCATGCCGATGCTCTCGCACGCCGTCTACTTCACGCTCAAGCACCGCACGCCCGAGGCGGCGGCCACGCTCGTGGCCGCCTGCCGGAAGTATCTCACGGGCCATCCGGGCACCGTCGCCTTCTCGGTCGGCACGCTCGCCGACTACGACCGCGCGGTGAACGACCGCGACCACGACGTGGCCCTCACGATCGTGTTCGAGTCTCGCGCCGCCCACGACGCCTATCAGGTGGCCGACCGCCACGAGCAGTTCATCGCCGAGGCCGCCCCGACGTGGGCGAAGGTCCGCGTGTTCGACGCCGACCTCGCCGAGTTCACTGCGTCGTAGCCTCGTCGCCCGATAGGCCCTTCACTCCGTGACGGGCAGCCCGTTGCGGAGCAACGGGCCTACGGTGGAGCAACGGGCCTACGAATCACTCACACCACGCGCAGCTTCGACGCCGCGATCGCGCCGCCGAAGCACACGTCCACGTCGCCGCCGGCCACCCGTGGGCGATCATGGTAGCTCGCCTGATACCGCCAGCCGTCCGGAGTGACGGCGTAGCCGAGCGCGAACGGCGACGCATCGGTCGGGCACTCCACCACCATGGGCATCGCGGCGTCGGCCGGCAGGTCGGGCAGGTTCACGTTCCAGAATTCGCCGGGCTGCGTCGCCTCCGGCAGCCGCCGCAGCACCTCCTCCAGCCACCGTGCCGCCCGTTCCCAGTCGATCATCGTGCCGCGACGGTGGTAGTGCGAGGCCGCCACGGCCAGACGCCCGTGCAGCGCCGCCTCGCGGGCCGCGGCCACGGTGCCCGAATGATGAATGTCGGCCCCCAGGTTGCCCCCCGCATTGATGCCCGACACCACGATCGCCGCATCCCGCACGAGTTCCGCCAGCGCGATCCGCACGCAGTCGGCCGGCGTGCCCTCCACCGCGAACCGCCCCCGTCCCCGCTCGTGCACGCGGAGCGGCCGGTCGGTGGTGACGCGATGCCCGCAGCCGGAATGCGGCTCGGCCGGCGCGACGACGACGGCCTCGCCTCCCAGCCAGGCCACCGCCGCCTCGAGCGCGACGAGCCCCGGTGCGTCGATGCCATCGTCGTTCGTGAGCAGGATCTTCATGCCGCCAGCCGCTCCTCTTCCACCACCGCGTCGAGAATCGCCCGCACGCCGCCGATCGCATCGGCCGCCAGCCGGCAGACCTCCTCCGCGTCGGTCTGCGTGGCGGCATCGGGCCGGGCCACGTTGGTCACGACCGAGCAGGCCGCGACCCGCAGGCCGAGCCGATGGGCCGCCACGACCTCCGGCACCGTGGACATGCCGACCACGTCGGCCCCGAGCCGCCGCAGCATCCGATATTCGGCCCGGGTCTCATAGCACGGCCCCGAGAGCAGGGCATACACGCCCTTGCGGGCCACCGCGCCCGCCCGCCGCGTGGCCCGAAACGCCAGGTCGGCGAGCGCCGGATGATAGAGCGGCGCCGCCCGCGGCCGCACCATGCCGGCCGCCGGTTCGTCGAAGCCCTCGTCCCAGCGGCGGCGGACGAGGTCGATGTGATCGGTGACCACCACGAGTTCGCCGCTCTGCATGTCGGGTCGCAGGCCACCCGACGCATTCGTGAGCAGGAGCACGCGACAGCCGAGCGCGGCGAGCAGCTCGACGCCGCGGGTGAGCATCTCCGGCGGGCAGCCCTCGTAGCCGTGCACCCGCCCTTGCAGCATCGCCACGGGCAGCCCGCCGAGCCGGCCACAGACGAGCCGGCCGGCATGTCCCGTGGCCCGCGACGCGGCCAGCCAGCCCGTGTCGGCGTTGGACATCGACCACGGGTGTTCGGCCGCCGCCGCGAGATCGCCGAGGCCCGTGCCGAGCACCACGCCGACCCGCGCCCGGGCCCCGCCCGCGGAGAGCACCCGCCTGGCAGCCTCCATCGCCGCCTGTCTCGGTCGCGCTGCCATCCGCACGTCGTGCCTCCATGCCGAACCCACGCGACCGCCCGCTTTTCGCGGCGGCCCGCGCCGCGTTTGCCGCTTTTCCCGGACCATCATATCCTCGCGAGTCTGCGAGCCGGCCCGGCCGGCCCCCGCCGCAGGCCCCACCCCGAGGAACCGTGCGTCCGATGTCCAGCCGCACCACCCGCGCCGAACAGTTCGCCGGCCTTTCTGTCGCCATCGTCACGCCGTTCAAGGACGGCACCATCGACTCGGCCCGGCTGAAGGATCAGATCGACTTCCAGGTGCAGGCGGGCACGACCTGCATCTGCCCGGTGGGCACGACGGGCGAATCGCCCACGCTCACCCATGATGAGCACGAGCGGGTGATCGCCGAGAGCATCGCCGCGGCCGCCGGCCGGATCCTCGTGATGCCGGGCACCGGCAGCAACTCCACCGCGGAGGCGGTGCGGCTCACCAAGTTCGCGGCGAAGGCGGGGGCCAATGCCGCGCTCGTCGTCGGACCCTACTACAACCGCCCCACGCAGCAGGGCATCTACGAGCACTTCAAGGCCCTCGCCGAGGCCGTGGACATTCCGATCTGCGTCTACAACATCCCGGCCCGGACCGGCCGCAACATCGAACCCGAGACGATCATTCGGCTGGCGGAGCTGCCGGGCGTCGCGATGCTGAAGGAAGCCACGGGCTCGATGGACCAGGCCTCGCAGGTCCTCGCCGCCACCGATCTGACCTTGCTCTCTGGTGATGACAGCATGACGCTGCCACTGCTCGCGATCGGCGGCCGCGGCGTGATCTCGGTGGTGGGCAACATCGTGCCGGCCGACGTCAAGGCGCTTTGCGACGCCTTCGACGCGGGGAACCTCGCGAACGCCCGTGACCTCCACTACAAGCTCTTCGCGCTCGGCCGTGACCTCTTGGGCCTCGCCAGCAACCCGATCCCGATCAAGGCGGCGATGGCGATGCTCGGCCGCGACACCGGCGACGTTCGGCTCCCGCTCGTGAACCTCGAGCGTCCGCTGGCCGACAAGCTGCGGCAGGTGCTCGCCGCCTACGGCCTCCATCCCCGCTGATAGTCACTCCAGCACGCGGAGCGTGGCGCCCTGGGGATCGAATCTCGCGATCGTGATCTCGTGGTGCTGAGCGATGTCGAGCCCTTCCATCCGGTCGATCAGCTCGCCCGCCGAGTCGAGTGATTCACAGCAGGCCATCACGGCCGGTCCCCAGCTGCTCTGCGCGGCCCCCGGAGCGCCGAGCTCGCCGAGCAGTTCGAGCAGGTTCTCCGTGGCCGACGCATACGGCAGCTGCTGCGACGCAGCCTCGAACGGTTTGCCGGCCATCCGTCCATATGCCCTCACCGCTGCCGAAAACTCCGCAAATTTCCCCTCGACCGCCGCCGGCAGGAGTTCCAGCAGTGCGATCCGCGCCAGCTCCGCCGACACCTCCTGTGGCACCGGCGGCAGCGCGCCGAACGCCGCCTTCTCAGCCTCGCCCGACAGCCCCACGGCTTCGCGACCGGTGATCACCACGCACCGCCACGCGGACGGGAGCCGCACACGAGCCACCATCGGCGAGAACTCGCGGGTGGCATCGTCTTCCACCGGCACCGTCGCGGGTACCGTGCGACCGGCCTCGACGATCAGCCCGCCCCGGCTGAACCCGTACACGCCCACGCATGACCGCCGCCCGCGGCCCACGGTGCGGGCGAGTTCGAGCGACTCGCGGATGTCGAACGCCAGTTCGTGGTCCGCCGCATCCGGCTCCGGCTGGAGCGGGTGCTGCGGCGGGGCGGGCAGTTCGTCGGACGGCGGCTGATGCACGAACAGATGCCGCATCGCAGCGGCCACGGCCAACCCCATCTGGGTGCCACTGCCGAGCCCCACGTGGCTGCGAGGGGCCGCGACGACGTCGATGGCACAGGCCGCATCGTGAAGCCCCCAGGCCTGGGCGCAGGCCCGGGCGAACGTCACGGCCCGCTCGGCATGCGATCCCCGGGCCTCGAACCGGGCGGCCCGCCGCACCCGCAGCACCGTGCCAGGCCGATCGACCATGACGCCCACGCCGCCGAACGACCGCACCTGCGGCGATCCGAAGGCCATCATCCCGAGGTGCAGCCGCGCGGGGGCTCGCACCTCAACGGCGAATGTCGGGACGCTCGAGTCGGGATCGGCTGGCGGCATGGTCGCCATCATAAACGACGCGGGCCATCCGTCGCGGCCACCCGCTCGCGCAGCAGCCCGAAGGCCTCGTGCTCACGGCTGCCGCCGGTTTTTTCCACGAGGACGGAAAGTTCGTCGAGCCGGCGTCTCACCTCTTCGGCACCGACAAGATGCAGCCGCGTGACGAGAATCGCCCCTTCGATCACGGCATGCGCCGCCCGGTTGAACCCGATGAACGGCCGCCCGGCATGCTCGGCCACCACCCGCGCCTCCAGCCGGAGCCGCTCCGCCGCCGAATCGACGACCTCGACCCGAAACTCCTCGACCCGAAACTCATACCCCCGGCAGGCCGCCTCGAGCACCCAGCCGCGAACGGCCGTGGCGGGCCGCGCCGGCGGCGGCTCGTGCCCCCCCACCACGGTGCGGGCGAGCAGGAGGACGTCGTCCACGAGATGAAACACGCCTTCCGGCCGGGCGGCCAGGTGCACGGCCGTCTGGCTCGTCCCGAACGGGCGGAGCACGAACCGCGTGATCCGGCCGGCATACACCTCCGCCTCGTCGACGGCCGGCCCCATCGCCGCGACGTGCATCCGCCCGGCCTCATCCGTCGTCGTCACGATGCCCTCAAGAATCATGCCCGTGAATGTACCCCGGACTGACCGCGTTCGCCCGCGCCCGCCCACCAAACCGCCCGGAGGGGTTGTCCCTGCCGGCTCGCCGGCGTTGCTGACAAGCGCAGGCAGGATGCCGAAGCGCAGTCAGCATCGAGCGAGCGAAGGCATGGATGCCGAAGCGAGCGTCCGGCGAGCCGGCAGGGGCAACCCCGACCCCCGCCACAGGACGCCGCCCCGCAGAAGACGAATGCGGCCCTGCATACGGTAATCTACGAGCAACAGTCGCCAGCCCCGTCCGCCATCGCACCGTGACCACCCCGCGCCCCCACATCCATTTCGTGACCGGCAAGCTCGCCGAGCACTCGCTGCGGCAAGTGCTCGAACGGCTCGCCCCGCGCGCGGGCTTCGACTGCTCCGTGCAGGTGCTCAACATCACGGTCGCCGCCCTCATGACCACGCCCTGGATCGCCAAACGGCTCCAGGTTCCGCCGGGCACGACCCGCGTGCTCATTCCCGGCGCCTGCCGTGGCCCGCTCGAGGCCTTCGCCGAGACGAGCCCCGTGCCCGTGGAGCGGGGCCCCGACGACCTGCGGTGCCTCGACGAGTTCTTCGGCCAGCAGGCCCGCGACCGGGCCGACTACGGGCGGTTCGACATCGAGATCATCGCTGAGATCAATCATGCACCACAGCTCGCGCCGGCCGCGCTGCTCGCCGAGGCCCGGCGGCTCGCGGCGGCGGGGGCCGACCGGATCGACGTGGGCTGCGATCCGGGCGACGTGTGGGCCGGCGTGGGGGACGCGGTGCGGATGCTCGTGGACGAGGGCTTCCGCGTGTCGATCGACAGCTTCGAGCCGCGGGAGATCGCGGCGGCCACGCGGGCGGGGGCGACGCTCGTGCTCTCGGTCAACTCCACGAACGTCGCTGCCGCAGCCGACTGGGGCTGTGAGGTGGTCGTCGTGCCCGACGTGCCGGCCACGATGGCGGGCTTCGACGAGACGGTGGAGCGGCTCGCGCGAGAAGGCGTGTCGTTTCGGCTCGACCCCGTGCTCGAGCCGATCGGCTTCGGGTTCGCCGCGAGCCTCGGACGCTACCTCGACGTCCGCCGCCGGTATCCCGCCGCCGAGATGATGATGGGGATCGGCAACCTCACGGAGCTCACCGACGTCGATTCGGCCGGCATCAACACGATCCTGATGGGGTTCTGCCAGGAGGCGGGCATCCGCTCCGTGCTCACGACGGAGGTGATCCACTGGGCGCAGAGCAGCGTGAGGGAATGCGCCCTGGCCCGGGCGCTGGCCTACCACGCCGTGACCAACCGCACGCTCCCCAAGCATGTCGAGCCGCAGCTCGTCACACTGCGGGCGGGAAAGCCGCAGGAACACGGCCCCGAGGTGCTCGACCGGCTCGCCACCGCGATCCGCGATCCGAACTTCCGAATCTTCGCCGAAGGGGGCGAGCTGCACCTCGTGGGTGCGAACCTGCACCTGCACGCCCGCGACCCGTTCCAGCTCTTCAAGGACCTGGAGTCCGCGGGCCGCACCGACGTCGATCCGGGGCACGCCTTCTATCTCGGCTATGAGATGGCGAAGGCCGTCACGGCGTTGACGCTCGGCAAGGATTACCGGCAGGATCAGGCCCTCGACTGGGGCCACCTCACGCAGCCGGAGATCGGCCATGGACCGTCGCGGGCGGCGGCCGAGGCGGCGGAGAAAGCCAACGCGCCGGCGACATGACGAGCGACACCCCGACCCCTTCATCCATGACTGTTCTCCGGATCGCACGGCAGTGGTTCACGGCCTCGGGCGGGCTCGTCGCCGAGGCGGCGGCCGACGTCGATCCGGCCGCCGTGTTTCGGCACGTGGCCGGCCTGCCGCATCCGCTCTTCCTCGACAGCGCCCTCGTCGATGCGGCCGACGGCCGGCAGCCGGCCGATGCGTCGATCGCGGCCCCCCGCCTGGGCCGCTACTCGTTCGTGGCCGCCGACCCGATCCACTCGGTGCATGTGCCGGCCGGCGCGGGGCCCGCTGCGGCCCACGGTCTGACAGCGGCGCTGGCCCGGGTGCGGCAGCTGCTCGCCGAGCTCCCCTGCCCCACGATCCCCGGTCTGCCGCCGTTTCAGGGGGGCGTCGCGGGCCTGCTCTCCTATGAGTGCGGCCTCACGCGACTCGGCCTCGAGCCGCCGGCAGTGGCCAGCGCTGCCGTGCCGCTGATCTCGCTGCATGTCTACGACGTGGTCTTCGCCTACGACCACGATCTCCGCCGCGGCTGGTTCATTTCGCAGGGCGTCCCCGCGCGGGGGCCCGTGGAGCGGCGGCGCCGCGCCGCCGACCGGCTCGCCTCCTTCGTGACCGGATGCCCGCGGGCCACGACGGATGCCGCGGGCGCCACGCCGCCGTCAGGCCCGGTCATGCCCGGCTGGGCCGGGCATCCGCTCGCCGGACACGCGGGCGTGTTCGCCAGCCAGTCGCCCGAGAGCTATCGCGAGATGGTGGGCCGCGGCGTCGAATACGTCAGGGCCGGCGACGTCTTCCAGGTGAATCTCGCGCAGCAGTTCGCGGTGGCCGGGGCGGTCGATCCGGTCGATCTCTACCTGAAGGCGCGGGCGATCAACGCGGCTCCCTTCGCAGGGTTCTTCGACGCGGGCGACGTGCAGATCGCGAGCATGTCGCCCGAGCGGTTCCTCCAGGTGGCCCGCGGCGGCGTGCGGATGCATCCGATCAAGGGCACGCGGCGCATGATCGCCAGCCCGGAGGCCGATCTCTTCGCCGGCGACGACCTCGAGGCGAGCCCAAAGGATCGGGCCGAAAACGTGATGATCGTGGACCTCGTGCGGAACGACCTGGCCCGCGTCTGTCGGCCCGAGAGCGTGCGGGTGGAGGCACTCTGCCGACTGGAGCGGTATCGCTACGTGCAGCACCTCGTCTCGATCGTCGCGGGCCGCCTGCGGCCCGGGCTTTCGGCCATCGATGCCTTGGAGGCGGCGATGCCCGGCGGTAGCGTGACCGGGGCCCCGAAGCACCGCGCCTGCGAAATCATCTCGGAATTGGAGGGCGTGGCCCGCGGGGCCTACTGCGGCTCGATCGGCTACATCGGCCTCGATGGCACGGCCGACTTCAACCTTCTCATTCGCACGATCGTCGCCTCACCCTCCGGGCTGACGTTCGCCGCGGGGGGCGGCATCACCGCGGCCAGCGACCCCACGGCGGAGCATGCCGAATCGCTGCACAAGGCGGAGGGCATGCTCCGCGTGCTGGCGGCCATGCCGGCGCGGCTTCCCGTCACGGAGCGGACGGCATGATCGTCGTGCTCGACAATCGCGACAGCTTCGTCTTCAACCTCGCTCGCCATATCCAGCTTTTGGGCGTCGAGGTGACGGTGGTTCCGAGCCATGCGACGACGGCCGCGGACCTGCGGCGTTTCGCCCCCGCAGCCGTCGTGATCTCGCCGGGGCCCTGCACGCCCGCCGAGGCAGGCTGCTCGGTCGAGGCCGTGCGGTCGCTCCGGGGCAGCGTGCCAATCCTCGGGGTCTGTCTCGGGCACCAGGCGATCGCCGCCGCGCTCGGCGGGCGGATCGTGCGGGCCCGCGAACCGGTGCATGGCCGCGTGAGCGAGATTCACCACGACGGCATCAATCTGTTCGCGGGCATTCCGAGCCCGATGACGGCCTGCCGCTACCACTCGCTCGTCATCGACTCGGCCGCGCTGCCGCCCCCGCTTGCGACCATCGCCCGCGACGCCGAGGGCACGATCATGGCAGTAGCCGACGAGGCAGCCCGCTTGTATGGCGTGCAGTTCCATCCGGAATCGATTCTGACGCGGCATGGGTTCCGCCTGCTATCCAACTTCCTGGCGCTCGCCGGCGTGCCCCATCACGCCCGCCTGGCAGCCGCGCTCGACGACGATCTCGCCCACCAGGCCGCCGCCCCGGCGGCCGAGGCGCCCCCCGCCGACCGCGTCGTCACGTTCTGACGCCGGCTGCCTGCTCACGCATCACGCAATGCTCACGATCCGGGCGGCGGCCCTGTCTCACCCGCGTGACACAGCCGACTCGCTTGGCCCGGCCACATTCCGGCGAAACCTGCAATTCGCCGCAGTCTCATGGTTTTGCCGCCCCCTCCCCAGCCCCCCAGCCGCCGGCGCCACGCCCTTGTGAATCGTCTTTCGGCACGGCCTTTGCTTCCACGACGGGGGTCGGAAACCTGGCGTGGCAAAAGGCCTCGTCTTCGGATTTCGGCACGGCGGAGGTGCACGATTCCTTCTCTCACACACGAGGCGTGAAATGACTCTGGCTCGCATGACGCGATGGCTCTGTTTGCTGGCGGTGGCGACCGCCGTGGTGGTGGGTGGATCCTTTCCGGGCGGTGGTTTGGCGTTCGCCCAAGACGCGGCGGCTGCGACCGAGGCGGCAGCCCCCGCGGCTCCGGCGGCCCCCGAGCCCCCGACGATGGAGGCCACCTACAAGAATCTCTGGGTCGCCGCCGACACCGTCTGGGTGCTCGTCTGTGCGATGCTCGTGTTCTTCATGAATCTCGGCTTCGGCTGCGTCGAGTCGGGCTTCGCCCGGTCGAAGAACTGCGTGAACATCCTCTCGAAGAACTTCATTGTCTTCGCGGCGACGTGCATCGCTTATTACCTCTTCGGCTGGGACCTGATGTTCGGCGCCGGTGACGGCGCCCTCGTCGGTAACTCCGGCTCGTGGATGGTGGGTGCGGCCGACAACAGCCCGGCCGTGGGCAACAACTACCAGGGCCAGTATGGCTCGATCAGCTGGGCGAGCGTGCCGCTCTGGACGAAGTTCTTCTTCCAACTCGTGTTCGCCGGAACGGCCGCGACGATCGTGTCGGGGGCGGTTGCTGAGCGGATCAAGTATCACTCGTTCATCATCTTCAGCTTCCTCATGGCCCTCGTGATCTATCCGATCACCGGCCACTGGATCTGGGGCTTCGGCTACCTGGCCAAGGAATGGAACTTCTGGGACTTCGCCGGCTGCACCGCGGTGCACTCCGTGGGCGGCTGGGCGGCTCTCACCGGCGCGATCATCCTCGGCCCCCGCATCGGCAAGTATGCGGCTGACGGCCGCGTGCAGGCGATCCCGGGCCACAACATGATGGCCGCCTTCATCGGCTGCCTCGTGCTCTGGTTCGGCTGGTTCGGCTTCAACCCCGGCAGCACGTTCGGCGTGGCTGCCGACGGCGGGGCCCTCGCCTCCCAGGTGGCGGTGAACACCAACTCGGCCGCGGCCGCGGCGACGCTCACGGCGACGCTCACGGCCTGGCTGCTGCTCGGCAAGCCCGACATCGGCATGACGCTCAACGGCTGCCTCGCCGGCCTCGTGGGCATCACCGCCAGTGCCGCGTTCACCAACGTCCACTGCGCCCTGCTGATCGGTGCAATCGCCGGCGTGCTGGTGGTCTTCTCCGTGCTGTTCTTCGACCGGATCAAGGTTGACGATCCGGTCGGTGCGACGAGCGTGCACCTCGTCTGCGGCATCTTCGGCACGCTCTGCGTGGGCCTGTTCACGACGAGCGACCTGACGGGCACTGTGGCCAACACCCCGCTCGGCTGGTCGGCCGTGGGTGGCCCCTCGGCCGGCCTGTTCTTCGGTGGCGGCACGAAGCAGCTCATCGCCCAACTCGTGGGCGTGCTGATGGTGGGTGCCTACGTCGTGCCCGTGTCCGCAATCTGCTGGCTCCTGATCAAGGCGGTCGTCGGCCTCCGGGTCGGTGCCCACGAGGAAGTCGGCGGCCTCGACATTGGCGAGCACGGCAACGAGGCCTACCACGGCTTCGTGATGGTGCGGTCCGAGTAACCCGTCCAGAAGGATGCCCCAACGGTGTGGGCGGGCACTCCGCCTCGCCCGCCCACACCGGGGCATTTTCTAAAGCTCGAGTCTCCAGTAAAAATTTTTGGTAGGCCCGTCGGTCCGCGACGGGCTTTTGCTTTCCGGTCACGGCGTGACCGGGCTACGTCTTTCCGGTCACGGCGTGACCGGCAGCCCGTTGCGGAGCAACGGGCCTACGGCTCCTCCATACGCCCGTGAGGGGTTGCCCATGCTCCGTCGCCGGCGTTTGGCGGCAAGCGAAGGCAGGATGCCGAGAGCGCAGCCGCCATCGAGCGAGCGAAGGACAGGATGTCCTGAGCGAGCGTCCGGCGACGGGGCATGGGCAACCCCGAACTTTCACCACAGGAGGTCGCCCCTCTGCGGAACAGCTCAAGCCCGCATTACGCCGAACGGAAGCCGCCGTTGACGGCGATGATCTGGCCCGTCACGAAGGCGGCCCGCGGTGAGACGAGCCAGTGCACGGCGCCGGCGATATCTTCGGGCGTGCCCCAGCGGCCGAGCATGCTCTCGCGAACGGCCCGCCGCTGCCAGGCGTCGCTCGCCCCCTCGCCCCAGGCCGTGCGAATCCAGCCGGGGGCCACGCAGTTGACCCGCACCTGCGGTGCGAGCGACTTGGCGAGGCTCTTCGTGAACGCCATCACGGCCCCCTTCGTGGCGGCGAACAGCTCGCCGCTGTCCCCCTCCATGCCGGTGTGGGCCTGATCCCAGCCAATCGTGACGATCGAGCCGCCCGCGTGCTCCCGCATGCAGCGGCCGAACGCCCGGGCGAGGAGCAGCGTGGACATCACGTCCACCCGCAGAAGCTCGTCGAGCTTCTGCTCGAAGCCCCACTTTGCCGGATCGCCGGTGAGCACGTCGGCGCCGGCGATGAGCACGAGGGCATCGATGGCCGGCAGGGCGGATGTCGCCGCGGTCACGAGCGACTCGCAGCCGGCGGGCGTGCCGAGATCCGCGAGAAACGTGCCGGCATGGCCCCCCCCGAGGGCCGCCGCCACCTCGGCGGCTCCGGCGGCGCTCCGGCCGTGGATCGCCACGCGAGCCCCTGCGCCGGCGAGTTCCAACGCCACGGCCCGACCGATGCCCCGCGTCGCGCCCGTGACGAGCACGGTCTGGCCGGCGAGATCGTTCATGGCGCGGCCTCTGCCGTGAACCGATAGCAGGCCGCCTCTTCCGCGTTACGGACGAGCAGCCGATCGGGCGTCACACAGGGATTGTTCCAGGTCTGGCCGTCGAGGGCCGCGAGCCGCCCGCGAACACGATGCTTCTCCGGCGAGCAGTCCACGAACACGACCTCGCCCGACTCCGCCTGCACGACGAGCAGGTCGCGGACTCGCAGCACCTGCCCCTGACCGTAGCGGCCCCCCTTCCACATTCGTTTGCCGTCGGCCAGTCGCACGCATTCGAGGATGCCGTCGGAGAGGCCGTAGGCATGGCCGTCGTAGATCGCCACGTTGGTGAACTTCGTCTTGAGCATGCCGGGCTGGGCCCAGACCTGCCGAAACCCGAGGGGCTCGCCGCCGGACACGGGCTCGAACACGGCCGCGCCGATGCCGTAGCCCTTCGAGATAAAGATGCAGCCGTCGGCGAGCAGGTGGGCCTGCGAGCAGGAGGCGTCGGAGTTGGAGTGGCCGGGCCAGGGAAACGACCACAGGCCGCGGCCGTCGGCAGGATCGTGGGCCGCCACGCTCGCCTCGTTGACGGTGAGCACCACCTCGCGGCCCGCGTGCGTCGCGAGGATCGGGGTGGCGTAGCTGATCTGCTCGTCGCCTCCGGTCCAC
>Ga0315900_10004104_pt1 | contig 20697 bp, 16 predicted proteins | sample LakEriMetagenome_FD_203521 | JGI IMG/M metagenome (GOLD analysis project Ga0315900, IMG submission 203521) | Freshwater fungal communities from buoy surface, Lake Erie, Ohio, United States - Buoy 12 MA114 | ecosystem: Environmental > Aquatic > Freshwater > Lake > Lake biofilm | place: USA: Lake...
AGGCGAACCTGGTCAAGATCGCCCGCAACTTCCTCGTGGCGAGCACGATCGAAAGCCTCGGCGAGGCCATCGGCCTGTGCGGCCGGGCGGGAATGGACACCGGGCGTTTCCTGCAGGTGCTGCTGGCCACCTCGCTGGGCTCGCCCGCGGTGCGCTACTACGGCGAGTACTGCGTGAACCGGTCCACCGAGACGCTGCTCCCGATGCACCTGGGGCTCAAGGATGTTTCGCTTGCCCTCGATGCCGCGGCCGAACTCGACCTGCCGATGCCGAACGGGGACCTGCTCGCCGACCGGATGCGCGAGGCGATCGCCGAGGGCTGGGGCGAGCGCGACTGGGCGGCGCTCGCCGAGTGGATCGGTTCGCGTCGACGTTCGCGAGCGGCCGGTGGCGAGGGCGGGCGCGAGGCCTGATCGTCCCGTGCGGCCGACCGCCGTGGACTGCTCGACCGATCCCGCGCCTGCGGGACCGCGCGCGACGAGCTGCGGTGCGGCCCCTGCCCGCCGAGGGCGTTCGCCGGCGCGCCGCGCGAAGATCGGCCCGCGCGTCGATGCTGCGCCGGTGCTACAGCCCGAGCAGCCGTCGGGCCGTGCCACCCAGGATGCGCTGGCGAGCGGTCTCGTCGAGACCCGGCAGGTTCATCACCACCTCGACCGGGCGGTCGTAGCCCATCCGGAAGCAGTAGTCGCTTCCCAGCATCACGCGTTCGGTGCCGACCTGGTCGATCAGGAAGCGCAACACGTGGTCCGCGTGGCCGATGGTGTCGTAGGTGAAGCGGTCGAGGTAGCTCGAGGGCGGTCGTGGCAGGTGGCGGCAGTCCGCGTGGTAGGCGTGACCCCGGTCCATGCGCGGCGCGATCAGCGGCAGGGCGCCGCCCGCGTGCGGGAGGCAGACCTGCAGGTCGCGGAAGGCGTCGAGCACGCCGCCGAAGATGAGGTGGCTCGCGGCGACCGCCGTCTCCATCGGATTGCCGATCAGGTTGCGCATGAAGAAGGGCGCCAGCCGATCGAAGCCCGCCTGCCGCACCGGGTGCAGGAAGAGCGGCAGGCCGAGTGCGCAGATCGCCTCGTAGACCGGGAACAGCGCGCGGTCGGACAGTTCGTACCGGCCGGTATTGGTACCGAAGTAGACGCCGCGGATGCCCGGCAGCGCGGCGGCGCGCGTGAGCTCGGCCACCGCGCGCTGCGGGTGGTTCAGCGGCAGCGTGGCGAGGCCGACGAAGCGGTCCGGGTGCGCCACGTGCGCGTCGTTCGCCGAATCGTTGAACGTGCGGGCGATCGCCTCGGAGAAATCCGCGTCGTCGAAGCAGGCCATCGGCTGGGTGAGGGACAGCGCCTGCCACTGCACGCCCTGGAGATCCATGGCGGCCAGGCGCAGGTCGAGATCGACGAACTCCGGCGTGATCGGTCCGGAGGGAATCTCCCCCTCGACATGCACCAGCGGACCCTGCGGCCCCTCCGCGTAACGTGCCCCGTATCGGAGGCCCTGTTCCCGCACGAGGCGCGTCCACGCCGGCGGATAGTAGTGGGCATGGATGTCGACGATTCCGGTGGCGGCTGCAGTCGAGGTCAAGGCGGGTGCTCCTTCGCGCGGTGTCGGCAGGTGCGCATCGTACCGGGCAGCACGGCTGCGGGCACGGGTCGGTGGCGGTCGGTGCGGTCGGCTTGCGGGCGTCGAGGGGCGGGCCGCGGCCTCGCCGCGGCGGACGAGGGTCGCACGCTCCACGGGTTCGTCCGCGGCCCGGGTCGTCCCCGCAACCGGGCCGCGGCGCCGATCCATCCGTGCCGGGACGAGCCGGCGATGCCCCGCGCGAGGTGCAGGGTGCCCGGGTGCCCGGCGCCCGGGCCATCGTGGGTGCCTTCGGGTCGTCGCGACCGGGGCTTGGTGCAACCGGGCGACGTGCCCGATCAGGAGGAGGCCGCATGAACCGTCTGTCGATGAGCAGGGCCTGCATGCATGCCGTGTGGCTGGCGGCTGCACTGGGTTGCGCGGGGGCACACGCGCAGGGGGCTTATCCGTCCCGCCCGGTACGGATCCTGGTGCCCTTTCCCCCCGGGGGGGCCGCGGACACGATCGCGCGTTCGATCGGCGACCAGCTCGCGGTTCAGGTCGCGCAACCGGTGGTGATCGACAACCGCACCGGTGCCGGCGGTCGGATCGCCACCGAACTCACCGTGAACGCGAATCCGGACGGCTACACGGTGCTGGTGGGCACGGTCGGCGGCATCGCGGTGAGCCCGGCGCTCTATCGCAAGCTGCCGTACGACGCCCAGCGCGACCTGCTGCCGGTGAGCCACGTGGCCGAGATCATCAACATCCTCGCGGTGCCCTCGGCGCTGGGCGTGGGTAGCGTGCGCGAGTTCCTCGACTGGGCGCGCGGACGCTCCGACCCCCCGCGCTACGGGAGCTCGGGCACCGGACAGCCGGACCATCTCGCGGGCGAACTGCTGCAGAGGCTGGCCGGCGTGCCGCTCGCGCACGTGCCGTACAAGGGTGGCGGCCCCGCCCTGATCGACCTGATGGCCGGCGACCTGCAGCTGATGTTCGCCACCTACGTGGTGTCGCTGCCCCACATCAAGTCGGGCCGGCTGCGCATGATCGCGGTGACGACCCCCGCGCGGCAGCCGCTGCTCCCCGAGGTGCCCACCGTGGGCGAGACGGTCCCGGGCTTCGGACTCAGCAACTGGAATGGAATGTTCCTGCCCGGTCGTACGCCCGCAGCCATCGCCGACCGGCTGCATGCCGAGATCAACCGCGCGCTGCAGGCCCCCGAGGTGCGGCGCCGGCAGGCGGCGGCCGGCATCGAGCCCGGGGGCAGTCCTTCGCGCGCTCACTTCGCGAACTTCGTCCGCGAGGAAACCGTGCGCTGGGCGAGGATCGTGCGCGAGGCGAAGATCGTGGTCGAGTGACGCGGCCCCGCCGCCAGGGCCTGCGTCGCCCTCCCGGGTGGGGCCTGCGCTGCGCGCGGCCGGGGGGGCGGGGTGGCGCCGGCCAGCGCCGACGGGGGCTACACCCCGCTCGGGGTTGTGCGGTATCCTGATCCGCAATACAGATACGGATCCCATGCGCGGGCGGAGGCGTCTTCCCCGTCAACGGCGAACCGTCAACCGGGGAGGGGTAGCGATGAGCAGACTGGCGATCGCCGCGCGCGCGCGCGGCTGGGTTCCGGCCGCAGTGGCTGGCGTGATCGGCTTGATGGTGTTCGGAGCCTCGGCGCAGACGCCGACCAAGCCGCCGACCGAGAAGGAGATCGCGGCGCGCAAGGCGATGGGCGGCTACTTCCCCGAGCGGATGAAGAACCCGAACCTCACCGCCAACCCGCCCCACATCGTCGCCACTCCGCTCGACCAGATCCCGCTCAACCGCATCCAGGTGCCGCCGGGGTTCCAGGTCGAGGTCTGGGCGCATGGCATTCCCGGCGGACGCATGATGGCCCGCGCGCCGGGGGGCACCATCTTCATGGGCACCCGCGTGATCGGCCGTGTCTACGCGGTCTACGAGAAGGACGGCAAGCGCGTCTCGAAGGTGGTGGCCGACAAGCTCGTCCAGCCCAACGGCGTGCTGGTGCATAACGGCTCGCTCTACGTGGCGTCGATCAACCGGGTGTTCCGCTACGACAACATCGAGGCCAACCTCGAGAACATCCCGGCGCCGGTCGAGATGACCGCGGCCTTCAACCTGCCGCCCGAGGTGCACCACAACTGGAAGTTCCTCGCCTTCGGACCCGACAACAAGATCTACTTCCAGGTCGGCGCGCCGTGCAACGTGTGCGAGATCAACCCGGGCGTGCACGGGCAGATCCGCCGCTACAACCTCGACGGGACCGGCATGGAGATCGTCGCCCGCGGCGTTCGCAACAGCGTGGGCTTCGACTTCCACCCCAAGACCGGCGAACTCTGGTTTACCGACAACGGTCGCGACTGGGCCGGCGAGGACGGATTCGAAGACGAACTCAACCGCCTTCCGGCGAACATGATCGGGGCGCACTTCGGCTTCCCGTACTGCCACGCCAACGGCCAGCCTGACCCGGATGTCCGCGTGCCGAACCCGTGCGCGAACACGATCCTTCCGGTCGCCACGCTGGGTGCGCACACCGCGGCGCTGGGCATGCGCTTCTACAGCGGCAAGATGTTCCCGGCCGAGTACCAGGACTCGGTCATCATCGCGCGCCGCGGGTCCTGGAACCGCACCGAGCGCTCCGGGTACGACGTGGTGCGGGTGACGGCCTCGCCGGACGGGCGCAACGCGCGGGTCGTGCCGTTCATGACCGGCTTCCTCGATCGCGCCACCAACACCTACCACGGGCGTCCGGTGGACGTGCTGCAACTGCCCGACGGCTCGATGCTGGTGGCCGACGAGCACAACGGGGCGATCTACCGCGTGAGCTATTCGCGGTGACCGCTCGTGCCCGACGCGCGCCGCAGTGGCGGCGCGCGGCAGGCGGGGCTGCACTGGTCGCGCTGCTCGCGGCGGGTGTGGCCTCGGCCCAGCATGTGTTCCGGGGCGGCGATGCCGCGCGTGGCGCCACTCGCGCGGCATCCTGTGCGGGGTGCCACGGCGAGCATGGTGCGGCGCCGTTGCCGGGCATGCCGGCACTGGCCGGCCAGCAGGCCGAGTTCACGCTGCTGCAGCTGGTCCTCATCCGCGAGGGTTTGCGTGAAGTGCCGGCGATGGCCGGCTCGTTCAAGGGGCTGTCCGACAGCGACCTGCTGGATCTCGCGAGCTACTACGCGGCGGCGACGCCCTACCGCAGCCCGGGGCCGCGCGACGCGACCCTGTATGCGCGCGGAGAGTCGCTGTCGATGGCCATGGGCTGCAACAGTTGCCACATGGGCGACTACTCCGGACAGCGGCAGGTGCCACGACTGGTCAACCAGCGCGAGGACTACCTCGCGGCTGCGTTGCGCGCCTATCGAGACGATCGGCGCACGGGTACCGATACCAGCATGAACGCGGTGATGTACAAGACGGCCGATGCCGACATCGCCGCCATCGCGCACTTCCTGGCCCACCGCTGAACAGGCCGCCTGCCGGCGGGCGCCGCGGAATCGGCGCAGGCGGGCCGACGGCAGGCGCCCGCACATGGCTGCGGCGGCGAACAGGCCGTTCGCGCGCCGATGCCCGGGGCGGCCTGTTCACCAGCCGCCCGTCGTGCGCCGTTCGGCTCGAGCGGCATGCGCGGGACGGCGAGGCGACCCGGCGGTCGCGCGGACCTAGCGCAGCGTCAGTTCGGCGGTCACGCCGATCGTGAACGTGCGCCCGGGCGAGGGCTCGTAGAAGCGACCGTTGGAGTCGGCCACGATGACCGAGCCGATGTAGTCGCGGTCGGTGATGTTGTCGATGCGCACGAATTCGCTCAGCCGCCAGCCGCCGCCGCGCTGCTGCAGCCCGGCGCGCACGGAGGCGGTCGCCCAGCGTGCGGCCGCTTCGCTGTTCTGGTCGTTCACGTAGACCTTGCCGCTGTAGCGAAGCTCCAGTCCGGCGAAGAAGCCGCTGTCCGGATCGCGCCAGCCGAAGTCGGCGAACAGCGTGGAGGGCGCGACTCCGGGCAACCGGCTGCCGGCGGGCACGGCGAGCGGCGGCGTGCCGGAGCGGAAGGCGTCGCGGAACCGGGCGTCGAGCACCGTCAGCGCCAGCGCGTGGTGCCAGCCGCCCCCCCAGCCCTGCCGCCACGCGAGTTCGAACCCTTCGCGCCGCGTACCCGCCGCATTGCGGAAGTCGGTACGTCCTCCGCTCGAACTGTTGACCACGATCTCGTCGGTGGTGTCGATGCGAAACAGCGCGGCGTTGACCACGCCATCCTGCCCTGTCATTGCCTTGAGGCCGACTTCGCGGTGCAGGCTGTCGGAGGGCCGGAGCGCGAAGTTCAGTCCGCTCGCCCCGCCCGGGCGATAGGCCAGTTCCGCGAAAGTCGGGGTCTCGAATCCACGCCCGACGTTCGCGTAGGCGTTGAGCAGCGGGGTGACCCGAAGCGTGGCGCCCAGCGCGGGCGTGGTGCGCGAGTAGGACAGCGCGCCGCTGTCGTCCGGATTGCCCGCCGCGATGAAGTCGTCGCGCGAGTCGAAGGCCACGCGGCTATGCCTCACGCCGGCGAGCACCCCCAGGCGTTCGCTGGGCCGCCACTCGGCCTGCGCGTAGACGTCGGTGCTGGAGACCGTATCGTGCTCGTTGCGCTTGAGCGCACCTGCCGTACCGTTGTTGTTGATGAAACCGCGCCGGCGCTCGGCCATGCGGTCGTGGTCGAAGCCGACCGATACGGTGAACGGCTGGCCGGCAAGGCGCGTCTCGCGCGTGAGGCGAAGGGCGCCGCCGCCGTAGGCGCGGTCGAGGTCGACCACGCCGCCGGAACTGGTGGCCGCTGCCTGTGCAGCCAGCGGGATGGCCAGGTATTGCACGACCTGCCGGTCACCCATGTAGGCCCGCGCCTGCAGTCGGGTCCCCGCGCCGAGCGGGAGGTCCCAGGTCAGTCCCCCCTGGTTCTGCGCGATGGATTTGCGGGTGTTGAAGGTGTAGGCGGCCGCGACGGCCTGGCGGCGGTTCTGCGCGACCTGCGCCGCGGTCAGCCCGAGTGGGTCGAGTGTCTCGGGCTGGTCCAGCCGGTTGGCCACCAGCGTGAGCGTGCCGCGGTCGCCAAGGTCCTGGCTCAGCTTCACCTGCGCCTGGTCGCGTCGGGCGCTGCTGTGGGCTCGATAGCCGTCGGTCATGAACCGCGACAGGTCGCCCACGACGCCGAGGCCGCCGCTGCGTGCACCGAACTGCGCGCCGGCCTTCCAGGTCCCGTAGGCCGAGCCCATCAGGCTCGCTCCCAGCGTCGGTTGCGCGGGCGCGTCGGCGGTGAATATCTGGACCACGCCGCCCGATGCGTTGCCGTACAGGCTGGAGAACGGGCCGCGCATGACCTCGATGCGGCTTGCGGTCGGCAGGTTGAACGAGGCGGCCTGCCCCTGGCCGTCGGGCATCGTGGCCGGGATGCCGTCGGCGATCAGCCGCACGCCCCGTACGCCGAAGGAGGCACGCGCGCCGAAGCCGCGCGAGGAGACCTGGAGGTCCTGCGCATAGTTCTGCCGGTTCTGGACGGCCAGGCCCGGCACCCGCCCGAGCGCCTCGGACAGGTTGACCTGCGCGTTGCCCTCGCGGATCGTGATGGCGTCGACCGTGTCGATCGCCACCGGCAGATCCATCGGGTCGCGTTCGACCCGCGTGGCGCTCACCGTCACCTCCTGCAGCACCCGGCTGCCAGCCGCAGGCGCGGCGGGTGCAGGCTGGGCATGTGCCAACGGGTATCCGGCCATGGCGAGGGACGCCAGTCCGATCCGCATGCGACGACCGCCCGCCCAACCGTTCCCCTTGCCCATCACGCCCCCTGTCGGCCTCCCGCCACCGCTGCAAGGATAGCCGCTGCCCGCCGGGACCGGGCGGTATCGTCCCCCGACGGACGGCGCATCGATCGGCGCGGCGGTTCCACGGCGCGCCGGTTTGATTCAGGTCAACACCGTCGCGGCGACGATCGGACAGCCTCTGGACTCGACAGGAGGTCTGCTGATGGATGACATGACCGCGCCGGCGACCGTTGCCCTGCAGCCTTCCCGGCTCCGCCGCCGATGTGACCCGCGAATGCTCGAGGCTTCGACCATGGGGGGTATCCGCGCCGCCGACTCGGTCGCCGCCGTCGGGCAGGCCCGGGCGGTCGCGGCGATCGAACTGGCGGCGGGGATCGCTGCCGAGGGGTTCAACCTGTTCGTGATCGGTTCGCCGGGCGTCAGCCGCCGCGAGGTGGTCGAGTCGCTGCTGCGCGCCGGCATGGGCGGGCGCGAGGCGCCGAGCGACTGGTGCTACGTCAACAATTTTTCCGATCCGCAGCGGCCGCGGGCGTTGCGCCTGCCGCGTGGACGCGGCCTCGCGCTGCGCGAGGCGATGGATCGCGTGGTGCAGGAACTGCAGGCCACCATTCCCGCCGCCTTCGAGTCCGACGACTACCGGCAGCGGGTCGAGCATGCCGAGCGCGAGGTCTCGGAGCAGCAGCGGGGGGTGTTCGAGTCGGTGGCGTCCGAGGCGTCGGCGCAGGGCCTCGCGCTGGTTCGAGTGCCCGAGGGGTTTACCCTCGCCCCCGCGAAGGACCACGAGGTGCTGTCGCCCGAGGCGTTCGAGGCGCTCCCGCAGGCCGAGCGGGAGCGGATTGCCGCGGCGATCGCCGGGATGCAGGAGCGGCTGCAGGCAGCCGTGGCGCGGGCGGCCGAGGCGAGGCGGCGACACTTCGATCAGGTGCGCCGGATCAACGAGGAGGTCACTGCGGCGGCGGTGGCGGCCGGAATGGCCGACGTGCGCAAGCCCTGCGCCGACCTCCCGGACGTGCTGGCCTACCTGGCCGCGGTCGAGCGCGACATCGCGGCCAACGGCGAACTGTTCCGCCGTCGCAGCGAGGCGGTGGCCGAGGGCATGCCGGCCGGGGCGGTCGATGGTCCGTCGGTTCGTCGCTACCGGGTCAACCTGCTGGTCGACGAGACCGGTCCCTCGGTCAGCGGCGTGCAGGGGGTACCGGTGCTGCACGAGGAGAACCCCACCTGCCCGAACCTGATCGGGCGCATCGAGCACCTGGCGCAGTTCGGGGCGCTGCTGACCGACTTCAACCTGATCCGCTCCGGTGCGCTGCATCGGGCGAACGGCGGTTGCCTGATGCTGGATGCCGCGCGCGTACTCGGGCAGCCGTTTGCGTGGGATGCACTCAAGCGCGCACTGATCGCGCGGCAGGTCCGGGTGGAGACGCCCGGGCAGCAACTCGGGTTGGTCAGCACCGTATCGCTCGAGCCCGAGCCGATCCCGCTCGACGTGAAGGTCGTGCTGTTCGGCGATCTGTCGCTCTACCAGCTGCTGCACGCATTCGACCCCGACTTCCCGGGCCTGTTCAAGGTGGCCGCCGATTTCTCGGACGACATGCCTCGAGAGGCCGCGGCCGAGGTCGACTACGCGCGTGCGCTGGCCGCGCTGTCGGCCCAGCGCGGGCTGCCGCCGCTCGATCGAACGGCGCTGGCGCGGCTGGTCGAGGAGGCGGCGAGGGCGGCCGGCGACGCGCAGCGGCTGTCACTCGACCTCGCGCGCGGTGTCGATCTCGTGGCCGAGGCTGCATGGTGGGCTCGGCGCGAAGGGCGCACGACGCTGCTCGGCCCGGACATCGAGCAGGCCACGCGCGCGCGCGAGCAGCGGCTGGCTGCGCCGCGCGAGCGGCTGCTGCAGGCCGTCGCCTCGGGCGAACTGCTGATCCGCACCCGGGGTAGTGCGGTCGGGCAGGTGAACGGACTCAGCGTCCAGCCCATCGGCGACCAGGCCTTCGTGCAGCCGGCACGCATCACCGCGACCGCGCGCCTGGGCGAGGGGCAGCTCATCGACATCCAGCGCGAGACCGCGTTGGGCGGCTCGATCCACTCCAAGGGCGTGCTGATCCTGAGCGGCTATCTCGCCTCGCGCTACTCGGCCCGGCGACCGTTGTCGCTGGCCGCCTCGCTGGTGCTGGAGCAGACGTATGGGCGGATCGAGGGCGACAGTGCCTCGCTGGCCGAACTGTGCGCGCTGATCTCCGCGCTGTCGGGCGTGGAACTCAGGCAGGGGCTGGCGGTCACCGGTTCGGTGGACCAGCACGGCGCGGTGCAGGCGATCGGCGCCGTCAACGAGAAGATCGAGGGCTTCTTCGACCTGTGCGTGGGACAGGGGCTGTCCGGGGAGCAGGGGGTGGTGATTCCGGCGGGGAATGCATCGCAGCTGATGCTGAAGGAGGAGTTGATCGCCGCCGTGGAGTCGGATCGGTTTTCGGTGCATGCGGTGTCGCACGTGGACGAGGCGCTGGCGCTGCTCACCGGGTGGCCCGCCGGCGACCCGGCGCTCGGTGCCAACGCCCAGACCGTCAATGGCCGGGTGATGGCGAGGCTGCGCGAGTTCCACAAACTGCGACGGGAGCAGGCCGGCGCCCGGCGCTGGCCGGCCCCGGGGCTGGCGGGCGCGGGCGAGACCGAGCCCTGAGCCGGCGCCCGTCGACGGGCGACCCGACGCGAGGGTGCCCATCGCCCCGCGCGTGCGTGGGCCCGCAGCGGGCGGGTCGCCGTGGCGGTGATCCCGAGGCCGACGGGACGCCAGGGCGCCGGGCGCAGGTCGAGACGCTGGTATCCACCGACGACGCGATGTCGCGGATGCCGATCGCGCGCGCGAGTCCAGCCCGGCGAGGCGTGCGGATCGGGTCCGGACCGACGCTGGCCATGCTCGACCGGCACCCCGACGGGAATGGGCGCTCGCGTCGTCGCGATCCGGATCAGCGGCGTGCCGTCTCGATCGAGTCGACGAACGTGCCGATGCGTCGGCGCATGTCCGCCGTGGTGAGGTCGCTGCGGCAGACCGCGAAGCGGTTGTAGACGTTCATCGCCTTGCCGCACTCGCCATCGACCGCAGGCGTATGGGCGCCCCGGTTGGCGGTATCCCACCCATGGGTCTGGTCCGCATAGTGGATCCAGTCGGCGGCTCGGGTGAACACGGACCGGTCGCAGGGCTGGATCGGCGTCGCGGTATCCCGTCCACCGGTGAAGACGATCACCGGGGCCACGTACGGGCCGAGCGCAGGGCGCTGCGGGCTGCCGTCGGCGATGCAGTTCGGGTAGAGCGCGATCCCTCCCGCGTACAGGCCCGCGACCTGGCTGCGCAGGAAGGGCTCGTCGGTGAACGTCCGCAGCACCGTCCATCCTCCCTGGCTGTCCCCGTACAGGTAGAGGCGAGAGGGCGAGACCCCGTGCGCGTCGCGCAGCCAGCGCGCCGCGGCAATGGCGTCGAGCGCGCGCATGTTCGCCCCGAACTCGTTCCAGGTCGCCCAGTTCTCCTCCCGGCCACGGCTCCAGTAGCTGTCCAGTACCAGCACGTTGGCGCCCATTGCCTCGCGAAGCCACAGCGCGGTGGCGAAGTTGGAGGGGACGAGGCCGTGTCCACCGTGAACGACCACGAACGTCCGACGCCCGGACACCCCGTGCGGATGCGGGTTCCAGCTGGCGAGCAGCCGACCTCGGCCATCGAAGGCGGGCACCTGCGCGCGCATCTCGTCCAGCCCGACCTTGCGCGTGTTGTTGGCGAGCGAGTAGGTGCCCTTCAGCGGCCTCTCGGGGGCCCGGTCCCTCACGATGGGTGGCTGGAAGTGCGCGACGTCGGTCGGTTTCAGCTGCGTCGCGCAGCCACCGGCCATCAGGGCGGCGAGCAGGGCGCTCGCCAGCGTCGGGATCCGGGAGCGGGAGCAGATGCGGGCGGTGCAGGACATGGGAGACGGGCGCCGGGATCGCCGGGGCGGAAGCCGGCAGTGCCCGTGCGCCTGGAGGGTGGCCGGTGGAGAAGGTCGACTGACGAGTGCGGTGGCCCGGCGCCGGCGCGCTGGCCTCCGAGACCCATGCCGGCGCGACGTGCCGTGAGGGCCATGTCGCCGCCGCGCGCGGCGGGTTCCCGTCCCCGCGTCATGGACTCTATCGGCCGCTCGGCGCGCGACTTGAGGGCCCGGCACCGACCGGACGCACCCGTCCCGCGCTACCGGAGTCCGGCGGGAGGCCACCCGCGATCGCGGTTCCCCGACCGCGCGATCCGCGCCGTCGAGGGGGCGAGGGCCGTTCAGCCGGCTCGGCCGATCCCGCCCACCTCGACTTCCCCGTGCCGCGCCAGCAGCTCGAGCAGCTTGCGACGCATCAGCAGCCCGGGTCGATCGGAGTCCATGTGGAATTCGGCGCGGCGGCGGGTATCCAGCGGCATGTCGCCATCCACCGCCTCGAGGATCAGCCGGTCCTCGTCGACCACCGCCCGGTCGAAGGCGATGATGTCGGCGGCCGGTACGTCGGCCTCGCTGTCATTGCGATAACTCCACTGGATCACCTGGCAGCGACCCTCGTCGATCGGCGTGGCGACCGAGTAGATGCTCTGGCGAAGTCCGGTCGGATACGTGATGCCCATGCGGCGCGAGAAGGGCATGAACCAGTTGAGATCCACCGTGCGCACCGTCTCGTCGGCGTCGATCTTCAGGTGCTTCTTGCCGGAGTCCGGGTTTCGAACCGGCTGGACGATGTTCATGTCGAAGCCGTAGTCGCGATCGACGATCTCTCCACGCGGAGGCACGGGCTTGTCGCGCAGCCCCTGCATCGCGCTGTGCACGAAACTCTGGTGGGCGAAGTCGAAGGCGTTTTCCATGAACCGGATGCCGCTGCAGTTCCACGGCTCGTAGAACTGGTCGACCTGGCGAAACCCCTCGGCACCGGCTTCGGGCAGGTGGGGAATCGGCAGCAGCGGCTCTTCGAGGGCCACCCACGCATAGCCGTAGCGCGCCTCGCAGCGATAGCTCGGCACCTTCGCACCGCTCGGGATCGCGGAGTCCGGCTGCTGGGGGATGCGAACGCACTTGCCCGTCCTGTCGTAGGCCCAGCCGTGGTAGCCGCAGACGATGAGTGCCCCCTCGCACCAGCCGCGCGAGAGGCGCGCGGTGCGGTGGCAGCAGCGATCGGCCATCGCGACCGGCGTGCCGGTGTCGTCCAGCCACAGGACCAGCCGCTCGCCGAGGAGCGTGAACGGCTGCGGGCCCTGCTCCAGCCGCGCGATCGGCATCACGCAATGCCAGAACCGACGGAAAACCTTCTGCTTGGCTTCGATCATGGTGACTCCTGCCGGTGGGGTACCGGATACGCGTGGGGTGGCGGCGCGGCGGTGCGGACGCGGGGCGTCCGAGGGCCGATGGCCGCGGGTTCGCGGGGTGCAGGTCGGCGGCGAGTGGACATGGGAGGGGGCGCAGGGGTCAGCCACGCGCGCCCGGAACGATCGCGCCGACCGTTCCGGACGGATCCAGCCCCCGGGCCCGGGCCCCGTGCGACGGGGGCGCGTGCCGGGCGGACCATCGGCGCGCACGCTGGCCGATGCGATAGAGACGCTCAGCCATGGACTTCGTCCTCGCCATGCGCACGCAACAGCTTGAGCAGCTTCTCGCGCATCACGAGCCCGGGGCGGTCGGAGTCCATGTGGAACTCGACGCGGCGCGTGGTGTCGATGCAGGCGTCGTAGTCGGTGCTCTCGAGGATGTACTTGTCCTCGTTCGTGACCGCGCGATCGAAGGCGATGATGTCCTTCGCCGGCACCTCGTCCTCGGAGTCGCTGCGGTAGCACCACTGCACGACCATGGAAGAGCCGTCGTCGATCGGCGTGGCGTTGGTGATGATGGTATGGCGCACGCCGTTGGGATAGCTGATCGCCAGCCGCCGCGAGAACGGCAGGAACCAGGTGCCGCGCATGATGCGGACGGTCTCCTCGGCGTCGCTGCCCACCACGCTGCGCGCGATGGCGGGGTTGGTCACCGGCGTCTCGACGTAGGTCTCCAGCCCCCAGTCGGAGACGTCCATCGTCATCTTGCGCGGCACGTGGTTCTTCGGGCCGAACGTGCCCTTGTGCGTGAAGGACAGGTGCGCCATGTCGAACGAGTTCTCCATCAGGCGCAGCCCGGCGCAGTTCCACACTTCGTAGAACTGGTCGATCTGGCGGTAGCCCGGGTCGCCTGCCTCGGTCAACTCGAAGATCGGCATCAGGGGGTCCTCGAGCGCCACCCAGGCGTAGCCATAGCGGGACTCGCAGTGGTAGGCGGGGACCTTCGCGTTGGCGGGGATGGCGGCGTCGGTGTTCTGCGGGATGCGCACGCAGCGGCCGGTGCAGTCGTAGGTCCAGCCGTGGTACCCGCAGACGATGTTGCCGTTCTCCACGAAGCCGCGGGAGAGCCGGGCCGTACGGTGGCAGCAACGGTCGGCCAGGGCCACCGGCTTGCCCTCGGCACCCTTGAACAGGACGATCGCCTCACCGAGCAGGGTGAACGGCTTCGGTCCGTCCTCGAGCATCGCCATCGGCATGACCGGATACCAGAAACGACGCAGGACCTTCTGTCGGGTGACCAGCATTTCCTCTACTCCCTGAGACTCGATGTGGACCGGGGAGAGCGCCCCGGCGCGCGTGGGGTGCGTCAGCGGTGGGCCTCGGTCTCGCCGTGCTGCTCGAGCAGTTCCATCAGCTTGCGCCGCATCAGCAGGCCGGGACGGTCCGAATCCATGTGGAACTCCACCCGTCGCCGGGTGTCGACGGCCGCATCCGGATCGGTCGCCTCGAGGATGGCGCGATCCTCGTCGACGATCGCGCGGTCCCAGTCGATCAGCGCCTGCGCCGGGCAGTCCGCTTCGGTGTCGTTGCGGAACAGCAACTGGACGAGCTGGATCGAGCCGTCGTCGATCGGCGTCGCGCAGTTGAAGATCACGTGCTGGATGCCGCTCGGATACGTGGCGTGGAAGGTCCGCGAGAAGGGCATGAACCAGCGGTTGCGCAGGTGCCGGGTCGTCACTGGGTTCGGGTCGCCGGTGATGCGCAGTGCGTGCGGCGGGTTGTTGATCGGCACGATCGATTCGGACTCGAAGCCCCAGTCGGTCGGCCACAGCTCGTACTTCGACGGCTTCGGCTGGTCGTACTGGCCGAAGGTGTTGCGATGGACGTAGGAGAAGTGCGCGTTGTCGAACGAGTTCTCCATCATGCGCAGCGCCCCGCAGTCCCAGCGCTCGTCGAACTGCTCGATCCGCCGGAAGCCGGGCATCGCGGCTTCGGGCACGTCCGGGATCGGCTGCAGCGGGTCTTCCAGCGCGACCCACGCGTAGCCGTAGCGCGCCTCGCAGGCATACGAGGCGACGCGGGCCCCGGAGGGAATCGCGCTGTCGGGCTGCTGGGGAATCGACACGCAGCGACCGGTGCGGTCGTAGGCCCAGCCGTGGTACCCGCAGGCGAGGCGACCGTCGTTGTAGAAGCCGCGGGAGAGCTGCGCGGTGCGGTGGCAGCAGCGATCCCGCATCGCGACCGGACGCCCGTCACCGTCCTGCCACAGGACCAGCGGCTCGCCGAGCAGGGTGAAGGCCCTGGGGCCATCGGCCAGCGCCGAGAGCGGCAGGGTCGCATACCAGAATCGACGGAGAACCTTCTGTCGGGTGACGAGCATCATGGACTCCCGGCAGGGGGATTCGGGACGGGGGGGCGGAAGGCGTGCAACTCGGCGATCAGCCGGCACCAGCCGCTCGCGAGCGATGCGAGCAGGGCCGCGCCCATCTCCGGCGTGGCCGGGCGCGGATCGCCGATCACGCCGCTCACGCTGATGTCGTGCGTGAGCCACGCACGCGGCAGGCGACCTTCCAGCGACAGCAGCGACCCTTCGGGCAACGCAGGCGGGTACTCGGCCACCCTGCGCTCCGGATGCACCTGGTCGGGCAGCAGCGCCATCATCAGGGCCGTCTCGGCCGCCCCGGCATGGATGCCTTCGGACCACTCCCGGGGAGCGATCAGGCTCGCGGCCTCGTTGGGGACGTTCCAGACGAACAGCGGAAAGAGGTTGAAATCGGGATGGCGCTCGCGCGCGTCGCGCGCAGCCATGTCGATCACCTGGGGCTGCCCGCCGTGGGCGTTCACGAAGGCGAGCTTGCGGAAGCCCATGCGGTAGACCGAGTCGGCGACCTCCGCGAGCAGCGCACCCAGCGTGGCGCCGGACACCGTCACGGTTCCGGGGAAGCGGATGTGTTCGTTGGACTTCCCGTAGCACAGCGGCGGGAGGCACAGGCAGGGTACCTCCGGGGGTAGCGTGCCCAGCGCGGTGCCGAGTACGCCCATCACGATCGCGGTGTCCACCGCCAGCGGGAGGTGCGGGCCATGCTGCTCGATCGCCGCGACCGGTTGCAGCACGACGACGTCTTCCTTGCCGGGCAGGTCCCTGACCTCGTCGGTGGTCAGGTACGGCAGGAAACGGTGGGGCGGAATCCATCCGTGGAGCATCAGGCGCCTCCCAGCACGGCGAGGTCCTCGGCGTCCAGGCGATCGGCGACTCCGCCCCGGATCAGTGCGGCGAAGTCCTCGTCGGGCACCATGGTCGTCAGGCAGTAGAGGCGCGTGGGGCCGGTGTTCTCGATCACGTGCTCGACACCCGGAGGGACGCGCAGGCTGTCGCCGCGCACGAGCGGCAGCCGCTTCCCGCCGGCGACCGCCAGCCCCTGGCCGTGCAGGACGTAGAAGCTCTCCCATGCCCGGCGGTGGGTGTTCGGCGGCGTGCGGCCGCCGACGTCGAAGATCTCCACGACGCTCACGTAGCCGGAGGCCGCCTCGTGCGGATCGATCAGCATGACGAAGCGGTTGGAGTCGGTGGGCGAGATCCGGTACACCGGGCAGTCGGCCAGGCGGCGCGCCTGCAGGCCCTCCTCGGGCGCCGGTGCCGGTGCGATCGACGACCCGGCCGCCGGTCGCCCGAGCGGGTCGTGGCCGTCGGCGGCGCACGCGCGTTCGATCATGGCTGCCGCTCCCGTCGACCGGCTCCCGGGTGCCGTCGCGAGCCGACCGCTGCCGCGCAGGCCGAACCTGCGCGATCGCACGCACGCCGCGACGGGGTTGCCGCCGGGTCCCGACGGGAACGCGGGTGTCTCGGCAGGTCGGCGTTCATGCCGGCAAACCCCGGACGAGCGAGGCGCTGTCGATCACGAATCCGAAGCAGGTTCGCACGTTGTAGAGCGTGGCCTGCAGGCAGTAGTCGGGCGAGGTGGTGGCGGTACAGTCCTCGAGCAGCAGCGTGTCGTAGCCGAGGAAGTTCGCGTCCATCAGCGTTGCGAGCACGCACTGGTCGGCATTCACGCCCGCGAACAGCAGGGTCCGGATGCCGTGCGTGCGCAGGATGCTGTCGAGCGGGGTATCCCAGAAGCCGCTCATCCGGTACTTGTCGACATGGATGTCGCCGCGGGCGGGCTTCAGCGCATCCACGATCGCGGCCGAGCGACTGCCCTTCTCGAGGACGCGCGCCCCGCGCAACGGGCCGCCGGGCAGCGGGTCGCCGAGCCCGACGCTGGCTCCGTCCGGATCGTAGACGTGCAGCAGCGCGGGCGAGAGGTTGCGGCGGTCGGGCCGGTTGCCCCAGTTGAGCCAGATCACCGGGACGTCGACCCGGCGCAGGCGCGGCAGCAGTCGCTTGAGCGGGGCGACCGGCGCGCGGGCGGCCGCCACGTCGACCCCGATGCCGGCGAGCCAGCCCCCCGGGTGGCAGAAGTCGTTCTGCATGTCCACGACCACGAGCGCGGTGCAGGCGAGGTCGATCTCCAGCGCCTGTGGCTGGGCTTTGATGCTGGCCCTGCGCACGGGTCGCGGCGTGCGGACCATGTCCACCCGCTCCCGGGACACCTGCCACTGCTCGCCCGGGCGGGCGCCCAGAGGGCGGGTGGAATCGGTGCGGGCGAGGGGACGGCGAGGCGTGCTCATTGCATCATGCTCCCGACGACGGCGCGCGCCTGCGCGCCGAGTTCCTCGAGGTCCAGGCCGGGGATCACTCCGTCGCGAACGACCTCGCGCCCACCGACCAGCAGCGAACGCAGTCGCGGCCGGCCTCCGGCGACCACCGGTCCGATCGCCGGATCGTGGAGCCCGAGGTAGCGCGGGTCGTCGAGCGAGTAGATCGCGAGGTCGGCGGCACGGCCGGGTTCGAGTGCGCCGGTGTCCAGCCCCAGCACCCGGGCCCCGCCCGCCGTTCCCCAGCCGATCACGTCCTCCGCGCTCACCGCGTCGGCGCCCCCGTCGAAGCGGTCGACGCCGCGAGCGGCGCGGTGCACCAGCCAGGCCAGGTGCGCCTCGGAGATCATGTCCGCCGCCTCGTTCGATGCGGCGCCATCGACGGCCAGCGACACCGGCATGCCGGCAGCCGCCATCGCCGGGGCTGGCGCGATGCCGCTGCCCAGTCGCGCGTTGCTGGCGGGGCAGTGGGCGATGCCGGTGCCGGATCGGGCCATCAGGCCGATCTCGGCTTCGCTCACATGGCACAGGTGGGCGAACCAGACGTCGGGTCCGATCCATTCCCGGTCGGCGCAGAACTCGACCGGGGTGCGGTCGTGCGCCTCGCGGAAGTAGCGCAGGTAGTCCTGGTTCTCCGACAGATGGGTGTGCAGCCGAAGGCCCATCGCGCGCGCGGCGCGCGCCATCATCGTGAGTTCCTCGGGACGCACGCGGTAGGTGGGCGTCGTCGGCGCCATCACGATGCGTCGCATCGAATGGGGCGATGCGTCGTGGTGGCGGGAGGCCAGTCGCTCGACGTCGGCGATGATGTCCTCGACGCGCTCGGGCCGCAGCTCGGGCGGGGTGTCCTGTTCGAATCCGGGCTGGGGCCGGGTCATGCCGCCGCGGCAGAGCACGAAGCGAAGGCCCAGTTCCTCGGCCGCGGAGAACAGGATCTCCGCGCCGTCGTACCCGATTCCCGGGTAGTACAGGTAGTGGTGGTCGGCGACCGTCGTGCAGCCCGAGAGCATCAGTTCCACCAGGCCGATGCGAGCGGCCACCCGAAGGGCTTCGGCGTCGATGCGGTGCCGGTAGCGTCCGGTCACCTCCACCAGCCATTGCGAGAGCGGGGCGTTGATGCCCGCCGGTACCGCCTTGAGCACGCTCTGGAACAGGTGATGGTGGGTGTTGACCCAGCCTGGATAGACCACGCAGCCCGAAGCGTCGAGCACGCGCTCGCCGGGAAATGCGTCGAGCCGCCCCAGTTCGCTGATCCTGCCGTCGCGGATGCGGATGTCCACCGCCCCGGCCCGTGCGAGATCACCGCCCAGGCCGGTCATCGCGGCATGGGCACCCCGCACGAGCAGGTCGGGGCCTGGAGCGGGAGCGGCGGGAGCCGAAGCCATGGGTTCAGCCCTCCTGCACCATTTCGCTGTCGTGCCAGGTGCCGAGGAACAGCCGCGACAGCCAGACCATCAGCGCGAACAGGAGCACGCCGGTCACCGTGATCAGGAGCAGCGCGGCGAACAGCCGCGGGATGTTGAGCTGGAAGCCGGCCTGGAGGATCTGGTAGGCCAACCCGGCCCCGGTGCCGCCGGTGCCGGCGACGAACTCGGCGACGACGGCGCCGATCAGCGCGAGGCCCGACGAGATGCGAAGGCCCCCGAAGAAATAGGGCAGCGCCGAGGGGATGCGCAGCCGCAGCAGGGTCTGCATCCGGGTTGCCCGGTTCATCCTGAACAGGCTCAGCAGTCCCGGGTTCACCGACCGCAGGCCCAGCGTGGTGTTGGAGATGATCGGGAACAGGGCAACCAGCGTCGCGCAGATGGTGAGTGCGATCGTCGGGTTCTTCACCCAGATGATGATCAGTGGCGCGATGGCGACGACCGGCGTGACCTGCATCAGCACGGCATACGGGAAGAACGACACCTCGATCCAGCGGCTCTGCACGAAGAGGAACGCGATCGTCGTGCCGAGCACCACCGCGCAGGCGAACGCGAGGAAGGTGATCTTCAGGGTGACCAGCAGCGACGAGGAGAGCAGCCCCCAGTCGGTGACCAGGGTACGGGCCACCGACACCGGTCCCGGCACGAGGTACTGCGGCACCTTCAGCAGCGTCACCAGCGCATGCCAGACCACGATCACCAGCACGCCGACCATGAGCGGGGCCGCGATGCGCGCGAACTTCGGGTTGCGGGCGAGGGGGGTCATGCGGACGTGTCTCCGGCTGCGCTGGCTTCCATCAGCAGTTCGGTCAGTTCGCGGCAGTAGCGGGCGAAGGACTGGGTGACCCTGAAGGCATCCGTCCGCGGGTGCGGCTCGTCGATCACCACTTCCCGGTACACGCGACCGGGGCGGGCGGCCATCACCACCACGCGGGTGGACAGGAACACCGCCTCGTAGATGCTGTGCGTGACGAAGATCACGGTGAGCTTGCGCGCCCACCACAAGCGGATGAGGTCGGCGTCGAGTCGGTTGCGGGTGATCTCGTCCAGCGCGCCGAAGGGCTCGTCCATCAGCAACAGGTCGGGTTCGTTGACCAGCGCCCGGGCGATCGACACCCGCATCTGCATGCCGCCCGAGAGTTCCCTCGGGTAGTGCCGCCCGAATCCCTTCAGCCCGACGAGGTCGAGGGCGCTGTCCACGCGCGGCTGTGCGGCGCCCGGGGCCACGCCGGCGAGATCCAGCGGCAGGCGGACGTTGCGGTCGACCCGGGCCCAGGGCATCAGGGTTGCGTCCTGGAACACGAAATCCAGGCGGCGACCTTCGCCGCGAACCTCGTCGAAGCCGCCACCCCACCACCGCAGGCGCCCGTAGGAGGGCTGGAGCAGTCCGGCGACCATCTTGAGCAGGGTGGACTTGCCGCATCCGGAGGGACCGAGCAGGGTGACGAACTCCCCGGCCCTGATCGAGAGGTCGACCGGGTCGAGGGCTCGCGTTCCGTTGGGGTAGACCTTCTCGGCGGCGAGTGCCTGCACGACGGGGATGCCGGGCGGCGCTTCGGCGGCGAGTTGCTCAGGCAAGGCGGTGGCGTTCATCCGGTCGATATCCAGGGGGCGGGCGCAGGCAGGTGACCGCGGCGCCGATGCGCGGAGGCGAGGGCCGCGCGAGCGGCCGGGTCGCCCCCGCGTTCCGGCGTGACCGCCGGGTCGACGCGAGCGGGCGGGGCTGCCGCCGGGTCAGGGCATCACGCGCAGGTTGCGCACGAACTGGGTGGTGTAGGCCTGCCGGAAGTCCACGTCCGCGCGCAGCAGCCCGGCCCCGACCATGAAGTCGTAGGTGCGCTTCCAGCGCTCGTCGGTGATCACCCCGATCCCGAGTTTGGCCGCGTCGCCGCCGGTGACCAGACCGTGCTCCTTGAGCTTGGCTACGCCGAAGGCCATCTGCTCC
>Ga0315900_10004105_pt1 | contig 20695 bp, 28 predicted proteins | sample LakEriMetagenome_FD_203521 | JGI IMG/M metagenome (GOLD analysis project Ga0315900, IMG submission 203521) | Freshwater fungal communities from buoy surface, Lake Erie, Ohio, United States - Buoy 12 MA114 | ecosystem: Environmental > Aquatic > Freshwater > Lake > Lake biofilm | place: USA: Lake...
TAGACGAGGTTGGTCATGGGTGGCTTCTAGCGATCTGGCCCGGCAGGTCAAAGCGACAAGGTTACCGGATGTTTGCTCGTGATACCCATGATGCTAATCGGATAACATGACGATCAATCACAAGCCGATTGAAGTTCTTCAGGAGGGCTTTTCGGGCGTTGTGCGGCCTGGTGAAGTGGGCCGCCTACGCCTGCCTGACCTCATCGCGCATCGACCGGAAAAATGGCGGTTCGAAAGGCTGACCGCAATTCTTACCTCAGCGGTCGTGGCAGTCGAGCAACGCCTTGGGCCGGATGCGGCGGCTCGGATGCTTGATGGAATCGGGGCATTCTCGGACTTCAAGGGCGATTTTCTCGTGGAGTGGCGACCCGAAGCGCATGATCCGACGTTTGAGCCGTTCATAGCAGACGCGCTCGCGGAGGAAGGGGAGAGCGAGATCCATCACCAGCTTGGCGAGTAACTCGCCTCCCAGCCGCTCCACGCCCTTGACCTTGCCCCAATGGCCCGCGGCAGGGCTAGGCATGTTCTGCCCGGGCCTTCTGGGACTTGGGGGTGGGTGCCTTCATCGATAACCAAGCCTTAGACAGTCACGGCTATAGCGTCCGGGTGGTAGCCATTGTCCAGCCCTCTGCGCCGACCCCGTCAGGCGGTTACATCTCCGGCATCGACGGACTGCGTGCGGTGTCGGCCCTGCTGGTGGTGGCGTTCCATGCGCGCGTCGTGCCGGGCGGCTTCGTCGGCGTGGACGTGTTCTTCGTCATTTCGGCCTTCCTGATCACCGGCATTCTGCAACGCGAAGTGCAGCACCATGGAGCGATCAGACTTTCGCGCTTCTATCTGCGCCGGCTGGCGCGGCTTGGCCCTGCATTAGCCTTCATGTTGCTCGCCTATGTCGCCTTCGCGCCGCTGATCTGGCCAGCGCATCCGCACCTGTCCGACGCGCTACTGGCAGCCTTCTATGTCAGCAATTACAGCTTCGCCCTGTTCAATAGCCCGCTCTATCTGCAGCACACATGGTCGCTGTCGGTGGAAGAGCATTTCTATCTGGTCTGGCCGCTGCTGCTGCCTTTCCTGATGCGCGCGCGGCGTCCGGTTCTGTGGCTGGCGGCGGCCTATCTGGCAGTGATCTGCTGGCGCATGAACTTCGGTCCCGACTGGCACAGCTTCTATTACCGCACCGATACCCGCGCCGGGGGACTGATCGTCGGCGCGGCGCTGGCGATGGCTCTGAGCCGCCTGCGCTTCGCCTCGGCCGATGCGCGGATCGGGATCGCGGCGATCGCGATTGCAGCGATGATTGGCGAATTCGGACCGGCATCGGCAAGCGTCTTTCCGATCGCCGAATTCGGAGCAGCGCTGGTTGTGGGAGCGGCAGCGCAGGGACAGTTGGGCAGGCTGGATTCCGTCCTGAGTGCACCGCTGCTCGTCCGCCTGGGGAAACTGTCCTACGGGATCTACCTGTGGCACTATCCTATCACTGTCGCGCTGCGGCCCCATCTGGAAGGGCCGCTGCTTTTCGGGGCTGTTCTGGTGCCCTCGGTCGCTCTGGCATGGCTGTCGTTTGTGACGGTCGAGCGCTTGCCGGCGCTGTTGGCGGCGCGGACCGGCGCACCGGTCCGCCCGGCCGAGCCGCTTACCGGTCCACGCCCTTGACCTTGCCCCACTGGCGCGCCGCCGTGTAGCCGAGGTAACCGGTGCCGAAGAGCGCGTAGAGAGGCTCGGGCAGCCCAGTGAGATAGGCGTTCATCCCCGCTGCAATGTCGCGGGCGGCGACGGGGTTGAAGGCGCTGAGCACTCCCATCGGCAGGGCGGCAAGCAGCAGGACATACATCACATAGAGAAAGCTCGGACGAGCGCGGCTGGTCCAGGGGTCCGCGGAATTGGCCTCGGCGACGATCGCCTGAAGCTGGGTTTCGAGCATCTGCATTTCCTGCGTGCCCTGGAGCGCGATCAGTTCGAGCTTGGCTTTCGCTTGAGCTTCCTTGTCAGGGATGATCTTGTCGATGATCGAGGCGATGGGGCCGATCAGGACGTCGATAAGGGCCATGCTTTGCGCTCCTTTGCTGTGAGTCGCGCAGTAAAATGACCATATCGGTTAAAGTAGGAAAACGAATTAACCTATCTCATGCCTGCTTCTGCCAGCAAGCGCTGCGCCAGCACGAGATGCGGGCGGTCGAGCATCGCGCCGTCGAGTGCCACCACGCCTGCGCCGGGATGATCCGCAAAGGCCTGCACCACCGCCTTGGCATGGGCGAGTTCCTCGGCGCTTGGGGTGAAGGCGGCGTTGATCGGATCGACCTGTGCGGGGTGGATCGCCAGCATCCCGGCAAAGCCCTGTGCCCGCACCCGCCGCGCCCGCGCCTCCAGCGCTTCCAGATCGCGGAATTCCGGCTGCACCGTCTCGATGGCAGCCACCCCTGCCGCGCTCGCGCCGATCAGGCACAGGCTGCGCGCCATTTCATAGGTGTGCGAATATTCGCCGTCCGGCCCGCGCTGTTCGCGCGCACCGAGCGCCGAGGAGAGGTCTTCCGCGCCCCAGCTCATCGCCACTAGCCGCTCGCGGCCCGGATAGTCACCGGCATAGTCGCCGGTCTTGAACATCGCCGCTGCGGTCTCGGTCACCAGCGCGGCAATGAGCGTGCGGCCCAGCGGAATGCCGTTCGCGGCTTCTAGCGCCGTCAGATAGTGGTGAAGGCGGGTGATGTCGGCCGCGCCTTCGGCTTTGGGCAGGAATACCCCGCCGGGACGGGCTGGGATGATCGCGGCAAGATCGAGGACGCAATCGCTGCCCGTCACCGGATTGATCCGCACCCACACCCTGGCGCGCTTGGCAGTGGCGGCGATCTGCTCGGCCACCATCGCCCGCGCGGCGGGCTTGTTTTCGGGCGAGACCGAATCTTCCAGATCCAGCAGCGCGATATCGGCGGGGCTGGCGATGGCCTTGCCCATCTTCTTCTCGCTATCGCCCGGTGCGAAGAGCCAGGAACGCATGCGGGGAAGGGCAGGGGTGTCGGCCATTGGTCAATCCTCTCAGGCGGCAGCCAGCCGCGCGGCATGCTGTTGCACCAGGGCGATCATGTTGGGAACGCCCTGCGTGCGGTTGGACGAGAGCTGGTTCTTGAGATCGAAGGGCGCGAGCGCGGCGGTAACATCCATCGCCGCGACTTCGTCAGCGGGCTTGTCCTGCACCGCGGCGATCACCAGCGCGACGATGCCTTTGGTGATCGCGGCGTTGCTGTCGGCGAGGAAGTGCAGCCGGTCACCATCCGTGCCCGCAGGATAGACCCACACCGCCGCCGAGCAGCCGCGCACCAGCGTCGCATCGGTCTTGAGCGCGTCGGGCATGGGTTCAAGGCTGCGGCCAAGCTCGATCAGCAGGCCGTAGCGTTCGTCGCCTTCGAGGAATTCGTACTCTTCGAGAATGTCGGAAAGGGTGCGCATCTCCGCGCAATTACGCAGGGCGCACGCGAAACGGAAGAGGCTTGTCCTATCCGCCGAGGCCGCCGGGGCGGGTGAAGGCGTGCCAGATCACGTAGAACCAGCCGAGAAAGCCGTGGACGATCGCCCAGATGATCGACTTGTGGATGCTCCAGCTGATCGCGACGGCGATGGCGCTGCCGAGGCCGATGCCGGCCTGGGCGGCGGTGTTGGCCGGGCCGCTCACAGTTCAACTCCGCTGGCGATGGCTTCAAGCTTGCGGATGCGCTCGCGCAGGTCGGCAAGTTCGATCCGGGCGGTGCCGATGCTGGAGCCTTCCTCGGCCGGCGCAGGCGCGGGGGCTCCGCGATCGAGTTCCTGCCGCTTGAGATCAAGCCAGCCCTGCCAACCGCGCAACAGGGCGGCAGCGATGACGACGAGCCCGATCAGGCTCCCGCCGGTGGTTATCAACGTCGGGTCAAGCAAGGGAGAGATCATTGCGCTATTCCTCCTTCGCTGCGGGCAGAGCCCGCAGAGCTTCGATTTCCGCTGCTATCCGCGCCTGTTCGCGGGCGTCGCTCGAATTGCCGTCGGTGGCGATGCGTTCGAGCACTTTCACGCGCTCCCTGAGGTCGGCCAGTTCCTTGCGCGCCGCTTCGAGTTCGGCGGCAGAACGGGTGTCCTCGCGCGGGGCGATTTTCTCGTTCCCGTTCTCGTCGGTGATGATCCCGGCGCGGGCGCGGACAGTCTCCACGATCCCCCAGATCACGATTCCGACCAGTGCGACGATCGCCCAGCTGCTCATTACGCCTCGCCCTTGTCCGTCAGGTTCGACAGCGCCCGGTCACGCAGCGCGTCGATTTCCGCGCCGAGGTGATAGCCGCCATCGGTGACGATCCGTTCGACATTGGCGAGCCGGTCCTTCATCGAGCCGAGTTCGGCGCGCAGTTCGGCGTTTTCCTGGGTCAGCAGGGTGACGCGGTGCGCGGTTTCCTTGTCGGAACCCGGCTTCAGCGACTGGCCCCACATGCCTTCCAGCGGATAGCCGTTCTTGATCTTCATCCGGGTGGTCTGGAAAGAGACCAGGATCCCCATCGCGCCGAGGGTAAAGGCGCCGGTGATGATCCAGCCGAGATAGGGCAGGAAGTCGGCAGGCTCCATCACGCACGCTCCTTATTGGTCAGGTTATTGGTGAGGTTCAGCGGCACGCCGGCATCATCCTTGGCGCGGGTGTCGCGCAGAGCCTCGATCTCCTGGGCGAGCGAATAGCCGCGGTCGGTGACGATCTTTTCGAGCACGATCATGCGGTCCTGCATCGCGTCGAGCTTGTCATGCAGGGCCTTGTTCTCCGCCTTCAGGCGCTGGGTTTCGCCGGTGTCGGGACGCGCGGTCTTGCCGCCCCACTCGTCTTCGAGCGGGTAGCCGTGCTTGGCGCGGATCCAGTTGTTGGCGAGCCAGCCGAGCGTGCAGACCAGCACGATGGCGACAACGAAGCCGGGATCATGAAAGGGCATTACGCGCGCTCCTTCTTCTCGAGGGCGAGCGGCACGCCGGCATCCTCGTCCACGCGGCGGGTGTCGCGCAGCGCCTCGATCTGGGCGGCAACATTATAGCCGCCATCGGTAACGATGCGTTCGAGCACCTGCACCCGGTCTTCGAGGCGCTGGATCTGGCTCGCATATTGCGCGGCCTTCTCGGCGGTGTGCTCGGCGGTGGTGCCGATCTGCATTTCCGCGATTCTCTGCTGGTGCTTGGTCCAGATGGCGACAATCGGGATCATCAGCGCGACGATCGGGATCATCAGGGCAATCTGTGAAGGATCCATTGTCCTAGTCCCTGTAAACAGTATTTCGGATTAGCGCAGCCGCTCGATTTCGGCGGTCAGGCGCGGGTTGCTGCTGACATAGTGGGTTTCCACAGCGGCTAGGCGGCGGTCGATATCGCGGAAGTTGGCGCGGATCTCGCGGGCGGTGCGCTTCGGGCTCTGCCGGACCGACTGCCAGTACTTCTGCTCGCTTTCATCGCGATAGAGATGCGGCGGCTTCTTGTTGAGGATAAAGCCAGCGATGAAGTAGGCGAAGATCGGCCAGCCCAGTCCGAGCGACAGCGCGATGGTGACCAGCCGGACCCAGAAGACATTGACGCCGGTGTAGTCCGCGATCCCGGAGCAAACGCCCATCAGCTTGGCATTGTGCTTGTCGCGGTAGAGCGTGGTGCGCGGGCTGTTCATGCGCGGGTTCCCTTCTTCTCTGCAATCAGCGCTTCGAGTTCGCGCAGTTGCTGGTTGTCCTTTTCTTGGTCGGCGATCAGGCGGCGAGCCGGTGTGAAGTCGGGATCGTCGCTGGCAACCAGCCGTTCCACCGTGTCCATCCGCTCGTCGAGCCGCTTGGCGAGGTTGTAGAGTTCCTCCAACAGCACCTCGTCATCGCTGGTGATCGTCGGCGCCGTTTTCCACTTGGTGATGTAATGCAAGATTACCCAGGGCGCGCCAATGGAGAGCGCGAGAGCGGCAATTACTTCTCCTCCATCCATGGCTTATTCCCCCTTGTTTTCGTCGGCCTTGCCGAGCGCTTTCTTCATGGCTTCCAATTCGTCATCGATCGCGTCCGAACCGGCGAGTGCCGCAATTTCATCGGCGAGCGACGGGGTCTTGCCTTCCGCGATCTGGAGCGCGTCAGCGCGGCCTTCGGCATAGTCGACCCGGCGTTCGAGCTGGTCGAAGCGGGCCAGGGCCTCGTCGGTGCGCTCGGTGCTCATCAGCGTGCGCAGCTTGACACGGTTCTCGGCGCTTTCGAGGCGCGCGGCGATCGCGGTCTGGCGGCTGCGGGCTTCGCGCAGGCGGTGCTGCAGCTTCTGGATGTCGTCCTCGTAGGCGCGCAGGGCGTCGTCGAGCACGGCGATCTCGGTCTTGAGCTGGTCGGCCATGTCGCCGGCCTTCTTCTTCTCGACCAGCGCGGCACGGGCGAGATCCTCGCGGTCCTTGCTGAGCGCGAGCTGTGCCTTTTCGGCCCAGTCGGCCTGGAGGCGATCGAGCTTCACGCAGTGGCGGTGCATTTCCTTCTGGTCGGCGATGGTGCGCGCAGCCGAGGCGCGCACTTCGACCAGGGTTTCCTCCATTTCGAGGATGATCATGCGGATCATCTTCGTGGGATCATCTGCCTTGTCGAGCATGTCGTTGAAATTGGCGGCAATGATGTCGCGGGTGCGGCTGAAAATGCCCATGAAGGCTACTCCATCGAGAAACGAATTGACCCGGTCCTGCGGTGCGACTCGCGACGCATCGCCATTGTGGGTTTCACCGCGAGATTGCGTCGGGGTGGGGCTGCGGCGCAAGGCTTCGATTTCCTCGTCGAGCCGCGACAGCCGTCCTGACGACAGCAGGCGGGAAGGTTGGGCCGGAGCATCGCTATTCAGGTCGGCGCTTGTGGGGCGCGCGCCGCCGGCAGCTTCTGCGGGGGGGACATTCCGCGTTTGGGGGCGCTCCGGCCCGAGGGGGTCGTGGGGATCACCCATGTCAGGCAATCTCGATCACCGCGCCGGTGGAGGGCGCGGGGTGGACGACGGGAGCGGCATGGGCCGCACCCGGCTGGATCTGCGAGGACAGCGCGATCATCATCACCATCGCGGCAATGCTGGCCATCGCGGCCTGGCCGAGCTTGGTACTCCAGAAGCTGCTCTGCGCGGTGTTGTGGTTGATCATTTGGGCCTCCCAAAGTGAAAGTCGGTGGTGTTGCCATGGAAATTGCAACCGCCGTGCCAAACCAAAAAAATGGCGGAAATCTGGGATTTTTCGGTGATTTCCTCTCAGACGATTTGGTGACTATTGCCAAGCATTGGTGAAAATTGCTATTGGTTGGTCATGGAACGCGAGAGCCAGTTCATCGGTCAATCGGGCGCCTTTCTCGATGCAGTCGAGCGCGCCAGTCGTGCGGCCTCGATGAACCGGCCGGTACTGGTGATCGGAGAGCGCGGCACCGGCAAGGAACTGATCGCCGAACGTCTGCACCGCCTGTCGAGCCGTTGGGACGAGCCGCTCGTCACCATGAACTGTGCCGCTCTTCCCGAAACCCTGATCGAGGCCGAGCTGTTCGGGCACGAGGCGGGCGCCTTCACCGGCGCCACAAAAGCGCGCGCGGGCCGCTTCGAGGAGGCCGATCGCGGCACGTTGTTCCTCGACGAACTAGGCACGCTGTCGATGGGCGCGCAGGAGCGCCTTTTGCGCGCGGTTGAATATGGCGAAGTTACCCGCATCGGCGCCTCACGTCCGATCCGGGTCGATGTGCGCATTGTCGCGGCGACCAATGACGATCTGCCCGCGCTGGCGGCGAGTGGAGAATTTCGCGCGGACTTGCTCGACCGGCTAAGTTTCGAGGTGATCACCCTGCCGCCCTTGCGGGTGCGGGAGGGCGATATCGGGGTGCTGGCGGAGTATTTCGGGCGTCGTATCGCAGCCGAACTCGATTGGGACCGCTGGCCCGGCTTTGCCGGGCATGTGATGACCAGTCTCGAGGACTATCACTGGCCCGGCAATGTCCGCGAATTGCGCAATGTCATCGAGCGCGCGGTCTATCGCTGGGGCGATCACGACAGCCCGATCGCCCATGTGCAGTTCGATCCCTTCGACAGCCCGTGGCGCCCGCGCCCGCCCGAGCATCGTCGCAGCGCTACCGGTGCGCCGGCAGCGCCTGCTGGTCAGGGGCGTGTCGCCCCGCCTGCAGCCAGTGATTTCGATAGCGTCGAGGACCTGCGCGCGGCGGTTGATGCCCACGAGCGTGCGATCCTCGAACATGCCCTCGGCAAGCACCGCTGGAACCAGCGCCAAACCGCGCGGGCGCTGGGCCTCACCTATGACCAGCTGCGGCATGCGATCCGCAAGCACGGCATCATGGAAGGGCAGGACGGTAGTCCCGGGGCCTAACCTATTGCTAAGGTTTGCACGTTAGTCTGTGCAAGTTCACCAGCATCCAGCGAGCCGACCCATGCGTTTCCTTGTCGATATTGTCGAAACTGTCTATCATGCCAAATCGCAACCTGCTGCTGATCCAGCGCGCAGGATCCTGCCCGGGCGGCGCGCCTTCGCGCGTCTGCGGCTGGCGATCCCGGCGCGGCTGCTCGCCACCCATGCGACCGGTACCTGCGTGTTGCTCGATCTATCGCGCACCGGCGCCCGGATCGGTCTGGCCGATCCGCTGCCGCCGGGCGACTTGCTCTATCTTCGGCTCGCCGGGTTCGAGGTGTTTGCCGAGGTGGTGTGGCGCGAATTGGGGGAAGGTGGGGGTGTCAACGGCCTGACTTTTGACGAACCCCTTGAAGAGGCGGCGGTGATCGACGTGCGTCATTTCGCGGAAGGTTTCGAGCAGCGCGAGCGCGATGTCCTGCGCGAACATGTGCGCAGCTGGGTAGACGGACAGATCCGCCTCTGACGTCTCCATTTGCCCGCTAGGCTCTTGCCAAACCGAGCATCCGCGCCTAAGTGGGCCGCAATCCCGATATTGTCGTGACAAGGTTTGGATGCTGGCGCCTCCGGGGGCCGGCCCGAACCGCGTTGCAATCATGTCGCCCAACCGGAGACCCCATGGCCGATATCGCGCGCCTGACTGCCCTGATCGAACCCGAGGCTACTGCGCTCGGCTTTGATCTCGTGCGCGTGGCGATGTTGCCGTCCGAGGCCGGTGATGGCGGCATGGCGTTGCAGATCATGGCAGAGGATCCGACTACGGGCCAGTTGGTGATCGACCAATGCGCAGCACTCTCGCGCCGTGTCTCCGATGTGATCGATGCTGCGGAAGAGGCTGGTGAAGTGCTGATCGAGGGGGCTTATCACCTCGAAGTGTCCTCGCCCGGCATTGACCGTCCGCTGACCCGGAACAAGGACTTCGCCAATTGGGCGGGTCATGAAGTCCGCATCGTCATGGACAAGGGCTATGACGGCCAGCGCGTGAACAAGGGCCTGCTTGGCGGGCTTGACGGCGGCATGGTGCTGGTGGCCGAAGCCAAGGCCGGCGATGTGCGCCTGCCGCTCGAACAGATCCATTCGGCCCGGCTCGTCCTCACCGACGCGCTGATCGCCGCCACCCGCCCGCTCGACATGAGCGGGGCAGACGAACTTATCGAAGACTCCCAGCAAGAAAAGGCAGACGACTGATGGCCAGTGCCATTTCCGCCAACAAGGCCGAACTCCTCGCGATCGCCAACGCGGTTGCCTCGGAAAAGATGATCGACAAGGCGATCGTCATCGAGGCGATGGAAGAAGCGATCCAGAAATCGGCGCGCAACCGTTACGGCGCCGAGAACGACATCCGCGCCAAACTCGATCCGCTGACCGGCGATCTGACGTTGTGGCGCGTGGTCGAGGTGGTCGACGTGGTCGAGGACTACTTCAAGCAGGTCGATCTCAAGCAGGCCGAAAAGCTCCAGCCGGGCGCCAAGGTGGGTGACTTCATCGTTGATCCGCTGCCCCCGGTCGATCTCGGCCGCATCGACGCGCAGTCGGCCAAGCAGGTGATCTTCCAGAAGGTCCGCGATGCCGAGCGCGAGCGCCAGTACGAGGAATTCAAGGACCGCGCCGGCGAGATCATCACCGGCGTGATCAAGTCGGTGGAATTCGGTCATGTGATCGTCAATCTCGGCCGCGCCGAGGGCGTCATCCGCCGCGACCAGCAGATCCCGCGCGAAGCCGCCCGCACCGGCGAGCGCGTGCGCGCGCTCATCACCAAGGTCGAGCGCAACAATCGCGGTCCGCAGATCTTCCTCAGCCGCGCGCACCCCGACTTCATGAAGAAGCTGTTCGCGCAGGAAGTGCCCGAAATCTACGACGGCATCATCGAGATCAAGGCCGCCGCGCGCGATCCGGGCAGCCGTGCCAAGATTGGCGTGATCAGCCATGATTCCAGCATCGATCCAGTCGGCGCCTGTGTCGGCATGAAGGGCAGCCGCGTGCAGGCGGTGGTGCAGGAACTCCAGGGCGAGAAGATCGACATCATCCCCTGGTCGGAAGACACCGCGACCTTCGTCGTCAACGCGCTCCAGCCCGCGACGGTGAGCCGCGTGGTGCTCGATGAGGACGACGGGCGCATCGAAGTGGTCGTGCCCGACGAGCAGCTCAGCCTCGCGATCGGCCGCCGCGGCCAGAACGTGCGTCTGGCCAGCCAGCTGACCGGCCACCAGATCGACATCATGACCGAGGAAGAAGCCTCGGAGAAGCGCTCGAAGGAATTCGCCGAGCGTTCCAAGATGTTCGAGGAAGAGCTCGACGTCGACGAAACCCTCTCGCAGCTGCTGGTGGCCGAAGGCTTCGCCGAGCTCGAGGAAGTCGCCTATGTCGATCTCGCCGAACTCGCCAGCATCGAAGGCTTCGACGAGGAACTGGCCGAGGAACTCCAGAGCCGCGCGCTCGAAGCGCTCGAGCGTCAGGAAGCGGCGCACCGCGAAGTGCGCCGCGGCCTCGGCGTCGAAGATGCGCTGGCCGATATGCCGCACCTCACCGAAGCGATGCTGGTCACGCTCGGCAAGGCGGGCATCAAGACGCTCGACGATCTGGCTGATCTCGCCACCGACGAACTGATCGCCAAGAAGCGCGAAGCGCCGCGTCGCCGTGGGGCTGCCGATGGCCCGCCGCAGCGGCGTCCGCAGCGCGAAGGCGACAAGGGCGGCGTGCTGGGCGAATATGGCCTGAGCGAAGAACAGGGCAACGAGATCATCATGGCTGCCCGCGCACACTGGTTCGACGATGAACCGACCGAGGAGGCCGCCCATGCGGACTCCACACAATGAGCGCCTGACGTCCGACATCGTTGAGCCGTCGCTTCCCGCCAAGGCCGGAAGCGAGCGGCGCTGTATCCTCTCAGGGGAGCATGACGAACGCGATGCGCTCGTGCGGCTGGCGATTTCGCCTGATGGCCTGGTCTTGCCCGATCCAGCGGCGAAAGCGCCGGGGCGGGGGGCATGGATCGGCGTCAGCCGGGACGAGCTGGAAACGGCCTTGGCCGACGGCGGATTGAAGCGCGCGCTGATGCGCGCCTTCAAGGGCGCTGCCCTGACCATTCCCGCCGATCTGCCTGCGCTCGTCGAAGCCGCTTTGGCCCGCCATCTGTGTGACCGGCTGGGGCTTGAACTGCGCTCGGGCAATATCGTGCTCGGCTCTGCCCGGATCGAAGAACAGGCGCGGTCCGGCCGGATCGCTGCCCTGCTCCACGCCAGCGACAGCAGCGATGATGGCCGGCGCAAGCTCGATCAGGCCTGGCGCGTGGGGAGCGAGGCTGAAGGGTCCGGCATGCGCGGGCTGGTCTTGCCTCTGGACCGCAATGCTTTGTCTGTGGCATTGGGCCGCGACAATGTCGTCCACCTGGGCGTTGCCGGCAATTCCGGTGATATGCGCGCCGCGACGCGGGTGCTGCAGGCGGTTTCCCGGCTTACGTTCTTTGTTGCCGGCGCTGCTGCTGGTGGCAGGAGCGACTTGGTGGACAATTCTGGCCGGGATACGCCCGGCCATAGCGATCGGCCGCTTCCGGCTGGCCGTTCGGCACATGATGAATATGTGAAGGACTAACGAGCGATAATGAGCGACGACAACGACAACCAGCGCACCCGCAAACCTCTGGGCCTCAAGCGCTCGGTCGATGCGGGCGAGGTCAAGCAGACCTTCAGCCATGGCCGCACCAACAAGGTGGTGGTCGAGGTGAAGCGCCGCCGCGTGCTCGGCAAGCCCGGTGAAGCGGCCCCGCCGCCTCCGCCGCCGCCGCCGCCTCCTCCGCCGCCGGTTGCGGAAAAGCCCGCCCCCGCGCCGCGTCCGGCTCGTCCGGCACCGGCTGGCGAGACCCCGCAGGAGCGTGTGAAGCGCCTTCAGCTCGAAGCCGAGGAAGAACGCCTGCGGCTGGCCGAGGAAGCGCGCAAGCGTGATGAAGCCGAAGCCCGCGAGCGGGAGGAAGAAGAGCGCCGCCGCGCAGAGGACAATCGCCGTGCCGAGGAAGAGGCGGAAATTCAGCGCGCCGCTGCCGCCGCTGCTGCACCCGCCGCGGACAGCATTGCTCCCGCCGATGATGACGCCGACGACAGCGTTGCTGCCCCCGCCGCCAAGGGCGAGGCCTTGCCCGGCCCGCGCAAATTCACGCCCGTCGAACGGCCCGAGTCCAAGCGGCCCGAGGTCAAGGGCAAGAAGAAGGACGATAAGCGCGCCGCCCCGAGCGACGAAGGCAAGGACAACCGCCGTTCGGGCAAGCTGACCGTCACCCGTGCATTGAACGAGGACGAAGGCCGTCGTGCGCGCAGCCTCGCCGCGTTGAAGCGTGCGCGTGAAAAGGAACGCCGCGGGCAGGGCGGGCCGTCGAAGCCCCGCGAAAAGCAGGTGCGCGACGTGGTCGTCCCCGAGGCCATTACCGTCAGCGAGCTTGCCAACCGCATGGCCGAAAAGGGCGCGGATCTGGTCAAGGCGCTGTTCAACATGGGTATGATGGTCACGGTCAACCAGACCATCGACCAGGACACCGCGGAGTTGCTGGTCGAGGAGTTCGGCCACAATATCACCCGCGTTTCGGCGAGTGATGTCGATATCGACACCAGCGAGGATGCCGATCCGGAAGAAACCCTGCGTCCGCGTCCGCCGGTGGTCACGATCATGGGCCACGTCGATCACGGCAAAACCAGCCTGCTCGACGCGCTGCGCGGAACAGATGTGGTGAAGGGCGAGGCCGGGGGCATCACCCAGCACATTGGTGCCTACCAGATCACCACCAAGGACAAGCAGAAGATCACCTTCCTCGACACCCCGGGCCACGCGGCCTTTACCGAAATGCGCATGCGCGGTGCCAATGTCACCGACATCGTCATTCTGGTGGTGGCGGGCGATGACGGGCTGATGCCGCAGACGATCGAGGCGATCAATCACACCAAGGCGGCCGGCGTGCCGATGATCGTGGCGATCACCAAGTCGGACAAGCCCGAGTTCAATCCGCAGAAGATCCGCGAACGTCTGCTCGAACACGAAATCGTGGTCGAGGCGATGTCGGGCGATGTGCAGGATGTCGAGGTGTCGGCCAAGACCGGCGCCGGGCTCGACAAGCTGATCGAAGCGATCGGGCTTCAGGCCGAACTGCTTGAGTTGAAGGCGCGTCCGGATCGCGATGCCGAGGCGACCGTCATCGAAGCCCAGCTCGACAAGGGCCGCGGCCCTGTGGCGACCGTGCTCGTCACCCGCGGCACGCTCAAGCGCGGCGACACCTTCGTGGTCGGCACGCAGAGCGGCAAGGTGCGAGCGATTGTCGATGACAAGGGGCAGCAGATCAAGGAAGCCGGTCCCTCGATGCCAGTCGAGGTGCTCGGCCTTGGCGGGGTGCCCTCGGCAGGCGATCAGCTCACCGTGGTCGAGAACGAACAGCGTGCCCGCGAGGTTGCCAAGTATCGTCAGGAAATCGCCACCGAAAAGCGCACTGCGCTGGCGCCGACCAATTTCGATACGATGTTCAACAACCTCGCCTCCAACGTCATCGAATTCCCGGTGGTGGTGAAGGCGGACGTGCAGGGTTCGGTCGAAGCGATCGTCAATGCGCTTCACAACCTCTCGAACGACGAGATCAAGGTGCGTGTGCTTAATGCAGGCGTCGGTGCGATCACCGAGAGTGACGTGCTGCTGGCGGCGGCCTCGAAGGCACCGATCATCGGCTTCAACGTGCGCCCGAATGCCAAGGCCCGCGATCTGGTGAAGCGTGATGGCGTGCGGATGATGTATTACGACGTCATCTACCACCTCACCGATGAAGTCGCCAAGGAGATGGCGGGCGAGCTCGGGCCGGAGCGGATCGAAACCGTGGTCGGTCGTGCCGAGGTCAAGCAGGTGTTCCCGGCGGGCAAGAAGGACAAGGCAGCCGGTCTGCTGGTTCTGGAAGGCGCGATCCGCAAGGGTCTCTTCGCGCGTCTCACCCGTCAGGATGTTATCGTTTCGGCCACCAAGATCGCCTCGCTGCGGCGCTTCAAGGACGATGTCGACGAAGTTCGCGCCGGCCTCGAATGCGGCGTGGTGCTGGAAGACACCAACGACATCAAGGCGGGCGACATGCTCGAAGTCTTCTCGGTCGAGGAGCGTGAGCGGACGCTGTGAGCGAGGACGCCTACTATCCAGAGGATGCCGGGCAGTCGCCACACACGGCGCTGCTCGGCTCCGAGTTCGTCAGCTTTGACGAAGAGACCCAGACGGCAACCATGCGCTTTACCGTAAAGCGCGAGATGACCACCTGGCGCGGCGGCGTGCAAGGCGGACTGGTCGCCGGCTATCTCGATGACGTGATGGGCTACGCCTATGTCGCGGCTACGGGCGGTGTCATGGCACCGCTCAATCTGGAAATCAGCATGAGCCTCATCCGGCTGATCCCGGAAGGGCCGCTGATCGGCAAGGGCCGGGTGGTGCGCGCCGGACAGCGCGTGATTTTCCTCGAAGGCGAATTGCTGGCGGAGGACGGTACGTTGCACGCCCGCGCCACCTCGACCGCGATCCCGACCCCGCGTCCGACGCCTGAACAGACCGGGATGAGACGCTGATGGCCAAGCAACCCTTCACCGCCGAACAGCAATCGGTGCGCGTGCTCAAGGTGGGGGAGCGGGTGCGGCATATCCTTTCGGAGCTGCTCGCGCGCGGCGAGGTGCATGACGATGTGGTCAGCGCCTCCAACATTGCGGTTACCGAGGTGCGCATGACCCCGGACCTGCGTCACGCGACCGCCTATGTGAAGCCGCTGCTCGGTGCAGGCGAGGACGATATCGTTCATGCCCTGCGCCAGAACACGGCCTTCCTCCAGCGCGAGGTGGCCCATCGGCTGGGCCTCAAATTCGCGCCCAAGCTACGCTTTCGCAAGGATGAAAGCTATGCCGAGGCCGACCGGATCGAAGCACTGCTGCGCGATCCCAAGGTTGCCCGCGATCTCGATGCGGACGACGACTAGGAATAGGCCCTACCTCGGCAGCATCCGTGCCTTGAGGATAATGTCGACCTTGTTGCCCACGATCAGCTGATAGGATTTCATCCCGAATTCGCGCCGGTCGATGGTGGTGGTACCGGTGAAGCTTACCGGCTGGCCGGCGCGGGCCAGCGGATCGGCATCGAAGGTGACGGCAAGGGTTGCCGGACGGGTGACCCCGCGCGCGGTCAGCTCGCCGCTCACCGTGCCGCGCGTTGCGCTCGACAGCTTGATCGAGCGGCCGAGAAACCGGATCGTCGGATATTTCTCGACCCAGAAGAACTTGTCACCGCGCAGGCGGGCGAGGGTGACGCTATCGGGAGCTTCAATCGCGGTGGCATCGAAGGTCACGTCGATCACCGCGCGTTCCGGTGCGCCGGGCACGATCGTCACCGCCCCCTGCATGCGCGGGAAGCGTGCGGTTTTGCTCGCCAGCCCGAAGAACGGCACCTTGGCGGAGACATTGCTGGCCGCTGCATCAAGCGTGTAGCGTTGCGGCACGCTGGCAGCATTGGCGAGCGTGAAGATCGCCAGCAACGGCAGCATGATCATCCGGAGATAGGCGCCAAGCTTGGTCATAACTGTCCTCATACGCCTCAACCGGGCAAAAGGTTCAACCCCTGCCTCGCCCCGAACGCGGCGAGCGGTTAGGCTGACACGATGGCGAAGCTCTATTTCTACTATGCCAGCATGAACGCCGGCAAATCCTCGCACCTGTTGCAGGCCGACTTCAATTATCGCGAGCGCGGCATGCGCACGATGCTGTGGACCGCCGCGCTCGACAGCCGGTCGGCGGGTCAGGTCAAGAGCCGGATCGGGCTCGAGAGCGCCGCGCACCGCTTTCACCCCGACACCGATCTGTGGGCAGAAGTCAGCGCCGTCCATGCCGCAACGCCGCTCGATTGCGTGCTGGTAGACGAAGCGCAGTTTCTGGCACCTGAACAGGTCTGGCAATTGGCGCGCTTGGCGGACGAGGCGGGCATTCCCGTGCTGTGCTACGGCCTGCGCACCGATTTTCAGGGCGCATTGTTCCCTGGCTCGGCGGTGTTGCTCGGGATTGCCGATGCGCTGGTGGAGCTCAAGGGGGTGTGTCACTGTGGGCGCAAGGCGACGATGAACCTGCGCGTCGATGAAAGCGGGGCTGCGGTGAAGCAGGGCCAGCAGACCGAGATTGGCGGCAATGACCGCTATGTCGCGCTGTGCCGCAAGCACTTTGCCCGGGCGCTGGCGGACTAGTTCGGGCTCACGCCACTGGTTTTCGCGCAGCGGCAATCCTATCTGGGGTGCAATGAGCCAAACTTTCATACTCGGCCTTGTGCTGATCCCCGCTCTGGTGATCGCGATCGTGTTCCACGAAGTCGCGCATGGCTATGCCGCGCGCCTGCTGGGTGATCCGACGGCGAGCGAGCGCGGGCGGCTGACGCTCAATCCGCTTGCCCATGTCGATCCGGTCGGCACGGTGCTGGTGCCCGGCGCGCTGGCGCTGTTGGGCGGGCCGGTGTTCGGCTGGGCCAAGCCGGTGCCGGTCAACAAATGGCGGCTGAACAACCCGCATCTCGGCATGATGGCTGTGGCCGCAGCAGGGCCAGGCAGCAATTTCGTGCTCGCGGGCGTGGGTGCGGTTCTGCTCGGACTGGCTATACCGCTGGGCGCAGCCTTCGGCGCTGAAGCGGCTGGCGGCGCTTCGCTGCTGGTCGATGCCACGGGCGAACCGCTGTGGCTGGCGACGGGCCTGTTCTATTTCATCCTCGTCAACCTGTTCCTTGGCATGTTCAACCTGCTGCCGATCCCGCCGTTCGACGGCTCGCACATCGTCGGCGGTGTCCTGCCCAAGCGGCTGCGCGCGCCGTGGGAGAAGCTGCAAGGCATCGGCATGGCGCTGATCCTCGTGCTGGTGGCGGCAAGCTGGGTGTTCGGCACCAGCTGGCTGGGCGATCTGCTGACCCCGCCGGTGACCTATGTCCTCGGCTTCTATCTCTCGCTGGCCGACTGGGTCGCGGCGCTGATCGCCTGATCGCGGGGATTTCGCGGTGGAGACGATTGGCAAACCGGTGCCGCTTTCGGGCTGGCTGATCCTCGACAAGCCGAGGGGGATGGGCAGCACCCAGGGCGTGAGCGCGGTCAAGCGGGTGCTGCGCCAGAACGGCTATGCCAAAACCAAGGTCGGCCACGGCGGCACGCTCGATCCGCTGGCCGAGGGTGTGCTGCCGATCGCCTTGGGCGAGGCGACGAAGCTGGCTGGACGCATGCTCGACGCTAGCAAGATCTACGAATTCACGATTACCTTCGGGGCCGAGACCGACACGCTCGACACAGAGGGGACTGTGATCGCCACCAGCGACAACCGCCCTTCACTGACCGAACTGGAGGCGGTGCTGCCGCGCTTCACCGGTCCGATCGAGCAGATCCCGCCCGCCTATTCGGCTCTCAAGGTCGATGGCGCGCGGGCCTATGATCTTGCGCGGGCAGGGGAGGCGGTGGAGCTGAAGGCGCGCAGGGTGGAGATTTACTCCCTCGCAAACCTTCCCGGATCGACGGTTAAAGATCAAGTGACCCTCGTCGCCCACGTGTCCAAGGGCACCTATATCCGCAGCCTCGCGCGCGATATCGCCTACGCCCTTGGCACCTGCGGCCATGTCACCTATCTGCGCCGCACCAAGGCCGGGCCATTCCTTGCGGAACAGGCGATTTCGCTGGACAATCTGGAGGAAGCCGCTAAGGGCGCGAGCCTTGAACACCTTCTCCTGCCGCTGGAGGCAGGGCTGGACGACATCCCGGCCCTTCACCTCGACCAGACAAGCGCGCAGGCGGTCCGACAGGGCCGGGTGCTGTCTGGCATGCCCCAATCATCCGGGCTCTATCTGGCCAAGCTGGGCGCTGTCCCGGTTGCCCTGGTGGAAATTGCGGATGGGACCGCCAAGGTCGTCAGGGGTTTCAACTGTCCCGATGTCGCTGAGTAAGAGAGAAATACTATGTCGGTGACCGCCGAAAAGAAGCAGGAAATCATCACCTCGAACGCCCGTGATCCCAAGGACACTGGCAGCCCGGAAGTCCAGGTCGCGATCCTCACCGAGCGCATCCGCAACCTCACCGAGCACTTCAAGGATCACCACAAGGATAACCACTCGCGTCGCGGCCTTCTCATGATGGTGAACAAGCGTCGCACCCTGCTCGCCTACCTCAAGAAGAAGGATGTCGAGCGCTACAACGCCCTGATCCAGAAGCTGGGTCTGCGTAAGTAAGAGTTTAGCGGAAGGGCGGCTCAAGGGGGCCGCCTTTCTTGCATTTGGGGCTGGCAGACATCCGGTCTGCTGCGCCTCGGGGCCGGAAGAGCGCCCCGCACCGGACCGGGACGGTTCTTTCCCCGGCACATGAGGCCCCGCCCGGCAATGCGGCCGCGCGGGTCAGAAGGAAAACCAATGTTCGACACGAAAACCGTATCGCTGGAGTGGGGCGGAAAGACCCTCACTCTGGAAACCGGGCGCATTGCCCGTCAGGCCGATGGCGCCGTGCTGGCGACCTATGGCGAAACCGTGGTGCTGTGCGCCGTCACCGCCGCCAAGAGCGTCAAGGAAGGCCAGGACTTCTTCCCGCTCACCGTCCACTATCAGGAAAAGTTCTCGGCTGCCGGCCGTATCCCCGGTGGCTTCTTCAAGCGTGAACGCGGCGCGACCGAGAAGGAAACGCTCACCAGCCGCCTGATCGATCGTCCGATCCGTCCGCTGTTCCCCGAAGGTTTCTATAACGAAATCAACGTTATTGCTCAGGTCCTGTCGTTCGACGGCGAGACCGAAGCCGATATCGTTGCGATGATTGCCGCTTCGGCTGCGCTGACGATTTCGGGCGTGCCCTTCATGGGGCCGATCGGCGCCGCGCGCGTCGGCTACATCGACGGTGAATATGTCCTCAACCCGAAGCAGGACAAGGCGCTTGCCGAAGGCCGTCTCGACCTCGTGGTCGCTGCCACCGACACGGCGGTGATGATGGTCGAATCCGAAGCCAAGGAACTGACCGAAGCCGAAATGCTCGGCGCGGTGATGTTCGCGCATGACGAGATCCGCAAGGTCATCGGCGCGATCATCCAGCTGGCCGAGAAGGCTGCCAAGGATCCGTGGGACGTCGATATCAGCGACAACACCGCTGACATCAAGGCCAAGCTCAAGGACCTCGTCGGCAAGGATATCGCTGCCGCTTACAAGCTCACCGACAAGTCGGCGCGCTCGAATGCGCTGAACGAAGCGCGGGCCAAGGCCAAGGCTGCCTTTGCGGAGGAAACCCCGCAGACCCAGATGGTCGCGATCAAGACCATGAAGAAGGTCGAGGCGGACATCGTTCGCACCGCCATCCTCAAGGAAGGCGCGCGCATCGACGGCCGCAAGCTCGATCAGGTTCGCCCGATCGAAGCGATCGTCGGCTTCCTGCCGCGCACTCACGGCTCGTCGCTGTTCACCCGCGGCGAAACCCAGGCGATCTGCACCACCACGCTCGGCACCAAGGATTCCGAGCAGATGATCGATGGTCTGGAAGGCCTGAGCTATTCCAGCTTCATGCTGCACTACAACTTCCCGCCCTATTCGGTCGGTGAAGTGGGCCGCTTCGGCGCGCCGGGTCGCCGCGAAGTCGGTCACGGCAAGCTTGCATGGCGCGCACTCAATCCCGTGCTGCCGAGCAAGGAAGACTTCCCCTACACCATCCGCGTGCTGTCTGACATCACCGAGTCCAACGGCTCGTCCTCGATGGCGACCGTGTGCGGCGGCTGTCTGTCGATGATGGACGCCGGCGTGCCGGTGAAGTCGCCGGTTTCGGGTATCGCCATGGGCCTGATCCTTGAAGGCAAGGACTTCGCGGTTCTGTCGGACATCCTGGGTGATGAAGATCACCTCGGCGACATGGACTTCAAGGTCGCTGGCACCGCCGACGGCATCACCACGATGCAGATGGACATCAAGATTGCCGGCATCACGCAGGAAATCATGGCCAAGGCGCTCGAACAGGCCAAGGCTGGCCGGATGCACATCCTTGGCGAAATGGCCAAGGCGCTGACCGGTGCCCGCACCGAAGTCAGCAAGCATGCCCCGCGCATCGAGACAATCCAGATCGACAAGTCGAAGATCCGTGACGTCATCGGCACCGGCGGCAAGGTGATCCGCGAGATCGTCGCCGAAACCGGCGCCAAGGTCGACATCGATGATGAAGGCGTGATCAAGATCTCGTCCAGCAATGTCGACGAGATCGAAGCGGCGAAGAAGTGGATCCTCGGCATCGTCGAGGAAGCCGAAGTCGGCAAGATCTACAACGGCAAGGTCGTGAACATCGTCGATTTCGGCGCTTTC
>Ga0315900_10004106_pt1 | contig 20693 bp, 19 predicted proteins | sample LakEriMetagenome_FD_203521 | JGI IMG/M metagenome (GOLD analysis project Ga0315900, IMG submission 203521) | Freshwater fungal communities from buoy surface, Lake Erie, Ohio, United States - Buoy 12 MA114 | ecosystem: Environmental > Aquatic > Freshwater > Lake > Lake biofilm | place: USA: Lake...
ATCCAGATACGCGTCGCCCTGATGAACCGCTTCTCGGCCCTCGGAACGGCCGAGATCGTCCGCGTGGCCTGATCCCGAAGGGGAAAGGGGCAATCATGCCTCAGGCGTGAGTTACGCAACAACGCCGGTTCGATCCCTACCGCCGGAGCCAAAATAAACTCAAACATACAAGATGTTAGCGGGCCACCCTTGAGGGGGGCCTCTGAGTCATGCAATCAGACCGAAGGATGGCCGTGTTCATTCGAACGCAGGGGCCCACCTGCGGGGAAAGCGTACCGTCCGTGGTGACGCCGGATTTCGGGGGCTCATGTGGATCGGGACGCATCTGGTTGCCAGGATCGCGGATGGCCCGCTGCCGGAGACGTGGACCATGGCCATGATGCAGACGGGTTCTGCGACGCATCGAAAGACCGGGTGACTGCGTCTATCCTCGCCGGCAGGAGGTCACACGGTACGCTCATCAGCCACGATACTGGCCGCGACGGGCGCTGCAACCTTGTCGGGATCAGGTTCGCCCGCTTGACCGGCGCGAGAACCGCAATGGCCGGGCCCTCACGTTCGGCGACGTGAGGCAAGGCAAGCGCATCCCGCAGACCCTGTCCCTGACTGACAGGATCGTGCAGACGATCCCGATGGCACTTGCTGAGTCCGAGAAGTCCGGGTCGCAGCACGGCACGGCCTTGACACCCCCGGGCGCCATGCCGGCAGGGCCCGGGTGCGGCACCCTGCTGACATTGCCGCAGCACCCGCCGTACGGTGCCCTAACATCACCCCGTCCTGACACACCAGCCCGTCGATACCGACGCAATACCGACGTGATACCGACGTGATACCGAAAGGCCGGTTTGCGCGGGAACAGCCCGTTAACCGCCCGATTCTCAGGCCGCAGCGGCGTCCGCGCCGGCCTTTGCGCCGGTGATATAGGCGACCACATTGTCGTGGTCGGTCTCGCCTTTCTTGAGGTCCGCCACGATCCGCCCCCGCCGAAAGACGACGATCCTGTCAGCAAGATCAAAGACTTGCCGCATGTTGTGGCTGATCAGGATCAACGGCTCGCCGGCCGCCTTGAGCGTGCGGATGATCTGTTCGACCTGCGCCGTCTCCTGCACGCCCAGCGCGGCGGTGGGTTCGTCCATGATCACCATCTTCGACTTGAACGCCGCCGTCCGCGCAATCGCCACACACTGCCTCTGCCCCCCCGACATGTTGCGGATCGTGGTCATCAGATTGGGTATCTTCACCCCCGTCTTGGCCAGCGCCGCCTTTGTCGCCTCGCGCATCGCGCGCTTGTCAAGGATCGAGAAGGGCCCCAGCCGCAGCCGGAATTTTTCCCGTCCCAGAAAGAGGTTGGAGGGCACATCAAGGTCATCGGCCAGGGCGAGGTTCTGGAACACCGCCTCGATTCCGGCCTCCCTTGCCTCGATCGGATTGGCGAAATCGACCGGTTTGCCGTCGAAGAGGATCTCGCCCCGCGTTGGCCGTTCCACCCCGGTGATCTGGCGCACGAAGGTGGATTTGCCCGCCCCGTTGTCGCCCATGATCGCCACATGCTCGCCGCGGGAGAGCACGAAATCCGCATCCGTCAGCGCCTGCACCCCGCCGTAATGCTTGGTCAGGCCCTTTGTCTCGAGGATGATCTCGCCCATCTCAGCCCCTTCCCCGGCGGTTCTGCCGCCACTGGTCCAGCACTACCGCGCCCACGATGATCGCGCCCTTCACCATCTCCTGGTAATAGGCGTCCAGCTTGATCGAGGTGAAGCCCGAGATGATGACCGAAAAGATCATCGCGCCCAGCACCGTCCCCACGATCGACCCCCGTCCGCCGGCCAGCGATACGCCGCCGATCACGGCCATGGCGATGGCGTCAAGTTCGTACATCACGCCCATGCCGGCCTGCGCCGTCAGGTTCTTGGAGGTGAGCAGGATCGCCGCCACCGCCGACAGGATACCTGCGATCGTATAGACAAGCGCCTTGTGCCGGGCGACGTTGATACCCGTCATCCGCGCGGCGTCCTCGTTGGACCCGATGGCATAGCAGCGCGTGCCGTAGATCGTGTATTTCATGATGAAATAGAAGAGGATCGCCAGCGCGGCAAAGACCACCGCCGGGTTCTGCCCGGGCCAGGAGAGCAGGCCGAAGGTCACCCGGCCCAGCACGTCGCCATTGGCCAGCGCGCCGAAACTCTCGGTCGGGAAGGACACCGGCTGTCCGTTCGACCACCACTTTGCGACCCCGCGGGCCGACACCATCATGCCCAAGGTGGCAATAAAGGGCGGGATCTTCGTATAGGCCACAAGCAGCCCGTTGATCAGCCCCGCGACAAGGCCGCAGGCCAGGCCGACAAGGATCGGCACGATCACCGGCAGGTCCATCGCCCAGTCGCCGAAGATCGCCTTGGGATTGGGGTTGCCATTGACGATGGCCGTCTGCGCAAAGCTCATCGTGATCATCGCGGTGGCGCCCACGATCGACCCCGAAGACAGGTCGATCCCGCCCAGGATGATCACCTGCGTGACACCGAGTGCGATGATCCCGGTAATCGCCACCTGCAGCAGCATGATGTTGATCCGCTGTTCGTTGAACAGCGTGTCGACGTTATCGCGCGTATTGAAAAGAAAGCTGCCGCCCTGGAACCGGTTGAGAATTTCGAAGATGACGATGATCCCGATCAGCGCCAGAAGGACGTTCATCTCGGGCGGCCAGGCGCGTTTGCTTTTGTCGTAAGTCAGACCCCCGATCCCGTGATCAGCCTCTGCCATGCGCCCCTCCCCCGGTCCCGCAGCAAAGGGGAGGGCGGAGACCGCCCTCCCCGGATGTCAGCCTACACGGGGTTTCAGTTCTTCGCCATGTAGTCGGCCATGTTGGCCGGGGTGACAAGCTCGAAGGGGATATAGACCTTCTGATCGACCGCATCGCCCTTGGCCAGCGCCACGGCGGCGTTGAGCGCGCCCGAGCCCTGAGCGGCGGCGTTCTGGAACACGGTGATGTCCAGATCGCCCGCCTGCATCGCCGCCAGCGCATCCTGCGTCGCGTCCACGCCCGACACGATGACCGAGCCCATGTCAATGCCCGCGGCCTTCATCGCCTGGATCGCGCCGATGGCCATTTCGTCGTTGTTGGCCAGCACGCCGTCAAAGGCCGCGCCGGTCGACAGCCAGTTGGTCATCAGGTTCTGCGCCTGGTCGCGCGACCAGTTGGCGGTCTGCTGGTCGATGACGTTGACGGTAACGGCGCACTGTCCTGCCTCGATCACGTCATAGTAGTTTTGCGTGCGCTGCACGGCGGCCTGGTTCGAGAGCTCGCCCTGCAGGACATAGACGCTGACTTCGGTCTTGCCGGCCGCCGCCCACTGGTTGCACTGCTCGATGAAGCCCTGACGCGACGAGTCGGATTCGTTCGAGGCGACAAAGGCCTGGTTGTCGGGCAGGCTGTCGACGTTGATCGGCTGGCGGTTGACATAGACCAGCGGCACGCCTGCGGCAGCCGCGGCATCCGACATCGCCTGGGTGGCCGAGGTGTCGACCGGGTTGACGATGATCGCATCCACGCCCGAGGCGATGAAGTTGTTGATCTGGTCAAGCTGCTTGGCCACGTCGTTCTGGGCATCCTCGATCTGGACGCCGATCCCGTTGGCATCGGCATAGGACTGGATGCCGTTGCGCAGCACGGTCAGGAAGTTGTCGTCGAACAGCGCCATCGACACGCCGATGCCATCCGCCATCGCGGTGGTCCCGAGCAGCGTCACCAGCCCTGCGGCGAATACGGTCTTCTTCATAGGTCACTCTCCCTTTGCGGATGTCCGGCGCATCCGTGGATTTGGCCGGAGGGGCGACCTCCCGGATGCGCCCCGGTCTCACGCGCTCAGGCCGCCTTGCGGGCAAGGCCTTCGCGGATGAACTTGATCGAAGAGGCAAGATCCGCCTCCGGCGTCGCGCTCGCATGGACCTGCGGCGCGAAAGCCTCGAAACTCACAGGCGCGGTGCAGCCTGCGGCGGCCAGAGTCGCGATCTGGTCGATATTGCCCAGCCGGTCGGCGGCGTCCACCAGAATGCGATGCGCATCGGTCATCTGCGCCAGCGATACCGTCGGATCGACCACGCCCGAGACATGGATGATCCCGGTATGCTGCGGAAAGAACGGCCCGCCATGGGCCAGCGCATGGTGGAACGTGTCATGGACAAGCCTGAAGCGCCCCGCCGCCCCCAGCGCCTCGATCACCTCGACGGCCTCCGCCTTGTGGCGCAGGGCGCAGATCGGGAAGCCCAGTGGCTCGACCAGTCCGGTCAGCCCGTGATCCTCCAGCATCGGGCGCAGCGCCTTCAGCGCCACCCGCAGCGCAGCCTGCCGTTCGCCGTTGCCGATACCCTTGCCGTCGTTGCGCGGGATCAGGCTCACCGCCTCTGCCCCCGCATCCCGGGCGATCCGCATAAGAGCCTGCGCCTCGGCAGCCTTGTCATCGGACCAGTCGTTGAAGCGCTTGACCTCGGCCACCGCCAGAAGCCGCAACCCCTTTGCCCGGATCAGGTCCCCGGCGGCTGCCGGCTCCATCCCGTCGAACAGCGGTTGGGGCAGGTCGTTGCGGACCTCGATCCCCACGCAGCCCAGCCGCGCGGCCAGATCGACCAGCTCACGAAACGACAGGCGCGCCACCGTCATGTGGTTGATCGCGACATCCATGCCATTGTCCTCCCCGGACGTGCCACCATCTACAGGTATGCAACGGTCCACCGTCACCTTCCTGGGCCAGACGCGATTCGGTCAATCCTCCGCAATGCCTTTTTCATCATCGATGACGCAAGTCTGGGGCCCTCTGATGGTTTTCCATCGCGCGCCCGGTCAGACCGACTCGGGCAGATAAAGATCGGGCTCAAGAAAGTGCTGGGCCTGAACTGCCGAGATCGTCCCGTCCCGCACCGCCGCGGCTGAAAGCGCCACGAGGTCCTGGCACAGCCGCTGTAGCGGCGTCCCGATCACCATCGCGACATGGCGCGAGATCAGCGCCGACCGGCTCTCGGGTGTCAGTTCGTTGACGACGAGCGCCACCTCCTCGGGCGCGCGCGCCTCGCGTACCGCCGCGATCGCGCCTTCCATACCCCCGCCCGCGCAGTAAAGCCCGGTCAGGTCGCCATGGCGCGACAGAAGGTCCAGCGTCGCCTCATAGGTCAGCTGCCGCGTCTCGAGGTTCACCAGCGTGTCCAGCAGCGTGAACTGCGGCGCATATTCCCGGAAATAGCTGCGAAACCCGGTCTCGCGCAGTTCGTGCCCGTGCCAGCGCGAACCGCCGACAAAGACCGCGACCTTGCCGGGGCTGCGCGCCGTCTTGGCAATCAGATGCGCCGCGATCCGCCCGACCTTGAGGTTGTTGAGCCCGAGGTAATTCTGCCGCACACCCTGGGCAAAGTCGTTGAGCAGCGCAAAGCAGGGGATGTGGCGCGCATTCAGCCGCTGCACCGCCTCTGTCACGTCGGGATGGGTCACCGCCGTCGCGGCGATCGCGTCGGACCCCTCGGCCAGCCGCTCCATCAGCGCCACAAAATCGCCTGGTGCCTGCGAGGTCGCAAACTCCACCTGCAGCGACGCCCGCACCCCCGCCGCCAGCATGACTGCCCGTTCGAGCTCGCGCCGAAACGCCTGGTAAAAGGCCTGCCGCTCCTTGTGCAGCACCACGCCCAGCCGCAGCCGCGGGAGATCGGGCTGCACCCTCTCGCCGATCAGCGAAGCCGCATGATAGCCCACAATCCGCGCCGCCTCATAGACCCGGCGCGCCGTCTCCTCGCGCACATGGACGCGGGCATTGAGCACGCGGTCCACCGTCGCAGTGGACACCCCCGCCTCTCGGGCGACATCATGGATCGTTGGCCGGCCTGCCATGATCCTTCCTGATGCAAAACTATCGTGACCACCCCATCCTTGATGCGTACTGTGGCCGGATGCAAGCCGCCGATCTGGACGAGGACCACACCGATCCGGTCAGGTCTTGCCGAATTGTGCGGCAGACACAAGAAATGACTCCTCGAAACCTTCGACTGCGAAACCTCAGAACATGACGCTTGCCCCGGTCACCTCGAAGACCGAGCTCTTCCGGAATCCCGATCGGTCGCGTTGATTATCGAGAAGTCAGTGTTGGCCTCGGCCTCGCTGCGCCAGATAGCCTTCAGCTTGGCAGGCTGGTCGAGTTCGCTCGCGCCAAGGTCGATGAGTTCGGTCGGGTCGGTGAAAACGTCATATAGCTCCCCGGTTTATTTTTCCGGCGTTGTTCTCGGGCTCCTCGGGTGGCGGGTAGCGTTGATAAAGTCTTATGTAGTCGCGACGTTAGGCGAAGCTTGCGATTCATTCCCGATGGTAGATCGCCCGGGCGGCAAAGAGTATGAGGCAATGCATGTCATGCCGCTCTGGCACGGTCTCGTCAGCAAAAGGAAAAGGCTCGTACGGTCGATATGGTTTGCGGGATATTCAGACCGGTCTGCCGCTGCGCCCTGGCCTCGATGATCTGGGACTGTCGCTATGCCTTAAGGGAGCACCGGACAATCCTGACGGAAGGAAGCCCAGCCGGATCAAAGGCCGGCCTTTGCGGTGCTGGACTGGGTTTGCCCTACCCGGCTGTCACCGGATGGCCCCGGTTTACCCCGTAGTCGTGCGATTATGGTGCCTATTGCGTGGAGCGATCCGGGTAAACTGCGTCCGGCTGGTCCGGCGAAAACGGTCCCAGCTGCTCCTTGGGCCTTTCATGGCCCGGTGACCCGGATTGCGTGACCATCTATGTCGGAGAAAGATGTCTTCATCTTCGCCGCCTATGTCGGACAAGGCGGTGTTATCCATGACCGGTGGAGCGGTCGGAGAGGCGGGCTTGCGTCGTGTGCCATGAACGGACCTGATGCACTCGGGCAGTTGCGCGGCTGGTGTCTTGGCGATGCCTTGCCGGTCTGGCTGGAGACGGCTGTCGACCCTGTGACGGGCCTGTTCCGGGAAGGGCTGGCCACGGACGGCGCCCCGCTTCCTCCCGGCCGGGTCAGGACAAGGACCGTGGCCCGCCTGATCTATGTCTTTGCCCAGGCGGCAACCCTGGGCGTGGCGCCCGACGGCGGGCTTGCAGCAGCGATCCGTGCCGGAGAGGCGCTGCACAGGGCGGCGTGGCGAACCGGACCCGGCGGCTATGGCCGATCGATCGACGAAAGGGACAGCACGCTGGCCGATCCGGAAGTTGACCTTTACGACCAGTCGTGTGTGGTTTTGGCCTTCGCCTGGCTTTGCCGCGCCACTGGCGACGAAAGGTATCTCGCCAGGGCGGATGCTGCTCTGGAAGCTCTCGACAGGCTGCTTGGCAATCCGCATGGCGGCTGGGCCGAGGACGAGGCGGGCCTTCTGCCGCGCAGGCAAAACGGCCACATGCACCTGGCCGAAGCCCTGATCGCGCTGCTGGGATGCGGAGTTCGGGGAGGGGACCGTGACCGGCTCTTGGCAATCCTTTCACTGCTGCAGTGGCACTTTCTTGATCGTCGCGGCATGTTGCGGGAGTATTTCGGCCCGGCCTGGGAGACGGCGCCGGCGTGGCAATCGGACAGGCTGGTTCCGGGCCACATGGCGGAATGGTGCTGGCTGCTCAGGTGCGCCGACCGGGTGCTTGGCACCCGGAACGGGGAGCTTTCCGAGGCGCTGCTTGCTTGCGCATTGCGGCTGGGCAGGGCGCCGGATGACGGGCGTTTCCTTCTGGACGAGGTGACGCCCGAGGGTAAGCCGATCAGTGGCGGGCGGAGGCTGTGGCCGCAGGCGGAACTCATCAAGGCGGCGCTTGTCACCGGCAGGACAGGGCTGGCGGCGCGGGTGGCGGAGGGGCTTTTCGAGACGTATCTGGCGCGGACGCCGCGGGGGACGTGGCGGGACCGGTTCGATCTTTCGGGCAGGATGGTGGCCGGTACGGTTCCGGGGAGTTCGCTCTACCATCTCTGGACGGTGGTGGCGGAAATGTCGGAGACTGGGGACGCGGGGAACCATGATTCCCCGGCAGAGGCTGCCGGTGCGCGGCCGCCGGCGCAGGAGGACGACAGATCTGATGGATGATCTCGATTTCGGGACGCGCGACCAGCGCGGATACTGGCGGCCGAAAATGCCAGAGGGGATCGCGCCGCTATGGTCCATGCCGCCACGGCCAATGGCGATTCTGAGGTGGCTGCCGTCCTATTTCCTGCCCTGGAACCTTCTTTTCCTGGCGACGGCCGCGATGGCCTGGGCGTTTCTGACCCCGTCAACCGAAACGCTCGCGACATTGTCCTGGGGCTGGATTGCGGGCGTGTTTCTGCGCAATTGGGCCTTTGTCGGGGTGGTTTACGGCGCGCTGGAACTGCGTCTTTACCTGCAGCGGGCACAGGAAACGCGGTTCAAGTACAATGCCGCGTTTCCCGCCGAGAGGAGCGGAAAGGGTTTTCTTTTCGGAAACCAGACGCTCGACAATGCGGCGCGGACACTCCTGCTTGGCGTGCCGGTCTGGTCGGCCTATGAAGTGCTTGTCCTGCATGCCTTTGCGAGTGGCTGGGCACCGATGTCGGCGTGGGTTTCGGCGCCGGTCTGGCTGATTGTGGTCGCGCTTCTGGTGCCGATCTTCCACCAGGTGCATTTCTACCTGATCCACCGGCTCATTCATCTGCCGTTTCTGTTCCGCTGGGTTCACGCAGTCCATCACCGGGCCGTCAATCCTTCGCCCTGGTCGTCGTTGGCGATGCATCCGGTCGAACTTCTCCTGTATTTCTCGGGCGTGCTGATCCACCTGGTGATCGGGTCGCATCCGCTGCTGGCGATCTACCAGCTGCATTTCGCCGGAATCGGCGCCGCCGTGGGGCATATCGGTTTCCACAGGATCGAACTGGGCGAGGACCGGGCACTGGATACCCATGCCTATGCTCATTACCTGCATCACCGGTATTTCGAGGTGAATTACGGCGATGGTCTTGTGCCGATGGACAAGTGGTTCGGCACCTGGCACGACGGCACGCCCGAGGCCGACCGGCTGATGGAGGCGCGGCGGGCGCGGCGGAAGAAACCGGAAATGGCGCAGGGCTGACAAGGCCGGGACCCGGGCCCGAAATCAATTTCAAAAGACAGCCGAATCAAATCGTTAACGGTCAAAGTTAACGAAAAGTGTGCGTTCGGTATCACGTCGGTATCACGTCGGTATTGCGTCGGTGCGAAACAGGGTTTTGCGCGCCCCGCGCAGATGTGGCAGATGTGACGGCACCGCGCGCCGGGCGCGGCAAAGGTTGAGACCGGATGAACGGACCGGAACCGTCCGCGGCGCAGAGAAGCCGCAGGGGCAGGGCGGTCGTACCGGGCGGACGGGCCAGGGAGGCCGGTGCAGGGAGGCCGGGGCGGGGCGACCGGGGCAGGGGGGACGGCCACGGGGACGGCCAGGAGGACGGGCAGGGAGGCCGGGGGGGCTTGCCAAGCCGGAAGCCCGGCTGTAGGGAGCGCGGACTTCACAGGCGGAGGCGGGTCTGGCCGGGGAGACATCCCGGCAGGTCCACCGGTTGGCGAGAGCCTCATCCTCCGTCGCGGGACAAACCGGAAAGGATAACGGGCATGGCTCTTCCCGAGTTCACCATGCGTCAGCTTCTGGAAGCTGGCGTGCACTTCGGACACCAGACGGCGCGGTGGAATCCGCGCATGCAGCGCTATATCTATGGCGCGCGCAACGGCATCCATATCATCGACCTGACGCAGACGGTCCCGATGCTGGACCAGGCGCTGCAGGCCGTGCGCGACACGGTCGCCCGCGGGGGCCGCATCCTGATGGTGGGCACCAAGCGGCAGGCGCAGAAGGCAATCGCCGAGGCGGCCGAGAAGTCGGCGCAGTTCTACATGAACCACCGGTGGCTGGGCGGCACGCTGACCAACTGGCAGACGGTGTCGCAGTCGATCTCGCGGCTCAAGCAGATTGACGAGGCGGCGGCGCGCGGTTTCGAAGGGCTGACCAAGAAGGAGCGGCTCGGGCTCGAGCGCGAGCAGACCAAGCTTCAGGCGTCGCTTGGCGGGATCCGGGAGATGGGCGGTGTGCCTGACCTGATCTTCATCATCGACGTCAACAAGGAGGATCTGGCGATCCTCGAGGCGCGCAAGCTGGGCATTCCGGTCGTGGCGGTGGTGGATACCAACTGTTCGCCCGATGGCGTGGATTATGTCATTCCCGGCAATGATGACGCGGCGCGGGCGATCCAGCTGTACTGCGATCTGATCACGCGCGCGGCGCTGGACGGGATGAGCGCGCAGCTTGGTGCGGCGGGCGTGGACCTGGGCGCGATGGAAGAGCTTGCCGAGGCGGAACTGGCCGCCGAGGGCGCGCAAGCCTGAGACCGTCGCAAGGCTGTTACCCGGCCGGGGCAGGAGAGGGCGGTGCGCCGCCCCCGCCCGCACGCCCCGGCAAACCCTATCCGGAAATGGAGAGAAGCATGTCGATCACGGCAAGCATGGTGAAGGAACTGCGCGAGGCGACCGGCGCGGGGATGATGGACGCCAAGACGGCGCTGACCGAGACGAACGGCGACATGGATGCGGCGGTCGACTGGCTGCGCACCAAGGGGCTGGCCAAGGCCGCCAAGAAGCAGGGCCGCACGGCCGCCGAAGGGCTGGTTGCGGTCGCGGTCGCGGGCGGGACGGGCGCCGTGGTCGAGGTGAATTCCGAGACCGACTTCGTGTCGCGCAACGCGGATTTCCAGGCGATGGTCGGCGCGATCGCGCGGGCTGCGCTGGGGGTCGGGTCGCTTGACGCACTGAAGGCGGCCGGGATCGACGGTCGGCGGGTCGAGGACGTCGTCACCGGCGCGATCGCCACGATCGGCGAGAACATGACGCTGCGCCGGATGGCGCGGCTGTCGGGCGGCACGGTCGTGTCCTATGTGCATAATGCGGCGGCCGACGGCATGGGCAAGATCGGCGTTCTGGTCGCGCTGACGGGCGAGGACCGGGGGATCGGGCGGCAGATCGCGATGCATGTCGCCGCCGCCAACCCCGCGGCGCTGGCTGAGGCCGACATGGACCCTGCGGTGATGGCCAAGGAGCTGGCCGTACAGACGGCCAAGGCGCTGGAGGAGAATGCCGCCTCGGCCAAGCCCAAGCCCGAGGCGGTGATCCACAACAATGTCATCCCCGGGCGGATGCGCAAGTTCGTGGCGGAATCGACGCTGCTGAACCAGGCCTTTGTGGTCGATCCGGATCACACTGTCGGCGCGGCGGCGGAACAGGCCGGCGTCACGATCACCGGTTTCGTCCGTTACGAAGTGGGTGAAGGCATCGAGAAGTCGGGCGATGACTTTGCGGCGGAAGTCGCAAAGATGGTCAAGGGCTGACGCAAGCACCCCTTGCGCCGGGGTTGTCAGCGGCACCCCCGGCGCCCGCCGCATCAGGCCGGGTAGATTTGCGGAGATCGTTTCAGATCAGTGGAATGGGCGGCGTACCTGACGCGGCAATGCGATGGTGCGCGTCGGTCGTGGCCGGCGCGATCTGCGGCGGGGGGCACCGCGGATGCAGGAGTAAGTTACATAATACTGATTATGCGAAAATCATGTCGGCGGTGTCAGTCCGCAGGCAGGATCACCGTGAAGGTACTGCCCTCGCCCAGGCGGCTGTCGATGCGCAGGCGGCCGCGGTGACGGCCGACGATATGCTTGACGATGGCAAGACCGAGGCCCGTGCCCCCGACTTCGCGGGAGCGGTGGTTGTCGATCCGGTAGAACCTTTCGGTCAGGCGCGGGATGTGATGTTCGGCGATGCCTTCGCCCTGATCGGTCACCGAAAGCCGCACACCCGGCCCGCGCAGGACGGGTTCGGCGCGAACGGAACCGAGCGCGATGTCGACCTGGCGGTCGCGGCCGCCGTACTTGATCGCATTTTCGACAAGATTGAGAACAACCTGACGTAACTGGTTGGAATCCCCGGGAATGATGACCTCGGTCGGGGGCAGCGTGCAGGCGACCGTGATGCCGGCGGACTGGGCCATCGGGGCGAGCGACTGGACGACGCTGTCGACCAGTGCCCCGAGTGGCACGGGCGACATGGGACGCACACGTTCTTCGGCCTCCACGCGGCTGAGGGAGAGCAGATCGTCCACGAGGCGGGCCATCCGGCCGGTCTCGCGCTCCATGATGGAGAGGAAACGATCGCGGGCGGCGGGGTCGTTGCGGGCGGCACCCTGGAGCGTTTCGAGAAAACCGAGGAGTGCGGTGAGCGGCGTGCGCAATTCGTGACTGAGATTGGCGATGAAGTCCCGCCGGATCTGGCCGGCCTGTTCGACATCGGTCATGTCTTCGAAACAGACCAGCGCGAGGCGGCCGGAGGGGGTGGCAACCTCGCTTGCGGTGACTTTCCAGGTCGTGTCGCGGCCGGCTTCGGTGCCCAGAAAACGGGCGGTTCGTTTTTGGCCATCGCGGAGGGTCTGTTCGATAATGTCCAGAACCGCGGGTTGGCGCAGGACAGTGATGTAGTGGCGGCCGGTGCCGTCATGGCCGAACATGCCGGCGGCGACGGCATTCAGCGCCTCGATCCGTTCGCCTGCGCCGATCAGGAGCGCCGGCATCGGCAGCGCGGCGACGAGCGGGGCGAAGACAGAAGGCATGTTGCGGAATCTCCAATGTCAGATATGGTCAAGCCGCAAAAGTTCGCGGAAGACCTTAAGTTGTGTTTGAACTATCACGAACTCGTGATATAGATTGAAACTGTCGCGTGCAGTTCGAGTTGCCATCATCGGTGTGCTGGGTTCCGCTGGTTGAGGAACCGATACTGTCGCTGGATCGGAACGGGAGAACTGCTGGGGATGGACATCGAAGCCTTCCCCGTGGCATCGACCACGGTGATGCTTGTCGTGGGGCAGATCGGGGAACCGGCGGCCCTGCCCCGGATCCCGGGTTTTCACTTCCGGCCGTTCGAGGACGTGGACCGTGCGCTTCTGGCGCGGCTCCAGCCTGAGGTTGTGCTGTCGGCGCTGATCGCGCGGGATTTCGATGCCGTCGAACTTGGCCGGCTGCTGCGCGAGGAAGGCTTCACGGGCCGTTATCGTGCCGTGACAAGATCGCTGCCCAACATCAGGGCGGTGGTGGCTGAAATCAGGGCGACGGTTCCCGGGCTGGATTTCGATGTCTTCGTGATGGACAGTCTCCGTCACGGCTGAGGTCAGGCGGTTGCCGCGGCCTGAGCGGCGCGCAGGAGATCGGCCTCGAGCAGGTCTGGGTCTTCGATCCCTACCGAGATGCGGAAGAAGCCTTCGGTGATCCCGAGCGCGTCGCGTGCGGCGGGCGTGAGCGCGCGGTGCGAGGAGGAGGGCGGGTGCGAGAGCGTCGTGCCGACATCGCCGAGGGTCGGGGCGAAGGCCACCTGGGGTGCTGCGCGGGTGAAGGCGTTGGCGGCGGCGCGGCCGCCTGAGAGGACGATGCTGAGCATGTTGCCCCCCTGCCCCGCAAAGAGCCCCGCGGCGCGGTTGTGGTCGGGGTGGTCGGGGCGGGCGGGATAGATCACGCGGGCGATGCCGGGGGCGCGGGCGAGCCTGTCGGCCAGGCGCGCGGCGGTGGCCTGGGCGCGGTCGAAGCGCAGGTCGAAGCTGTGCAGGCCGCGCTCGGCGAGCCAGCAGTCGAAGGGGCTGGGCGTCAGGCCCCAGGTGACGGCGGCGAGCCGGATGCGCTGCGCGAGATCAGTGTCGCGGGCGGCGACCCAGCCGAGCGTGGCGTCGGAATGACCGGCGAGCAGTTTGGTCACCGAATGGATCACGATGTCGGCGCCGTGGGCGAAGGGTTGCCAGAGGCGCGGCGTGGCGAAGGTATTGTCCACCGCGAAGAGCGCGCCGATGTCGCGCGCCAGCGCGGCGATGCCGTCGAGATCGGGGATGCGCAGGGTGGGGTTCGAGATCGTCTCGACGAGAATCATCCGCGTCTGGGGGCGGATCGCGGCGCGCATCGCGGCGATGTCGGTGGGGTCGGCGAGGCTGGTCGCGATGCCGAGCCGGGGGAGGTCTTCGGCCATGAGGCGGAGGGTGCGGCCGTAAAGCTGATCTCCGCCAAGGACATGGTCGCCGGACTTGAGGCTGCCGACGAAGGCGGCGGCGACGGCGGCCATGCCGGAGCCGGTGACGGTGCCGGGGCCGGGAAAGAGGTCGGGCGCGCCTTCGAGCCAGGCGATCTTGTCGGCCAGCACCTGGGCATTGGGGTGGCCTTCGCGGGCGTAGGTGTAGCCGGTGCCCTCGGTGTACTGCGCGTCGAGCGCGTCTGGGTCGGCAGAGGCATAGACGACGGAGGGCTGCAGCGGTGTGACGACCGGGCGCGAGGTGGAGGCGGGCCAGGGCGAGCGGCGGACGAGGCTGCGGGTGGGCGAGCGCATGTCAGACCTCCTTCAGCCCGGCGGCAAAGCGGCGGGCGTTCTGCTGGTAGCCCTGGGCGGAGAGGCGCAGGCGGGCGATGGCGTCGGCGTCGAGCGGGCGGGCGACGCGGGCGGGGGCGCCGATCACAAGGCTGCCATCGGGGATGGTCTTGCCTTCGGTCACAAGGGCCCCTGCCCCGATCAGGCAGTCGCGCCCGATCACCGCGCCGTTGAGGATGGTGGCGCCCATGCCGATGAGGCTATTGTCGCCGATGGTGCAGCCGTGCAGCATCGCCTTGTGCCCGATGGTGCAGCCCGCGCCGATGGTGAGCGGAAAGCCCATGTCGGTATGCAGGACGGCGTTTTCCTGGATGTTGGTGCCCTGCCCCACGGTGATGGGTTCGTTGTCGCCGCGCAGGGCAGCGCCGAACCAGACTGAGGTATCGGCGCCCAGGCGGATGCGGCCGATGACATGGGCGCCCGGCGCGATCCAGGCGGTGGGGTCGATTTCGGGCGTGATGCCGTCAAGCTGCCAGATCATGCGTGACCCTCGGTTTCGCGGGCCAGGCCGCGGACGAAATCGGTGAGCCAGGGCTGCCGGTCCCGGCGCAGGCGTTCGGCGGCGACGATGCCGGTCAGATAGGCCGCGCAGGCCGCGACATCGCGGTTGACGAGGACGTAGTCGTATTCGGCCCAGTGGCTGACCTCGTCCATGCTGCGGGCCATGCGGGCGGCGATGATGGCGTCGCTGTCCTGCCCCCTGCCCCGCAGGCGGCGTTCAAGTTCGGCCATCGAGGGGGGCAGGATGAAGACGGAGACGACATCGGCGCCGAGCGCGGAGTTGCGGATCTGCTGGCCGCCCTGCCAGTCGATGTCGAAGAGCGTGTCCTCGCCGCGGGTGAGCGCGTCCTCGACGGGGGCGCGGGGGGTGCCGTAGAGGTTGCCGAAGACTTCGGCATGTTCGAGCATGCGGCCTTCGGCGACCATGGCGAGGAAGGCGTCGCGGCTGCGGAAGTGGTAGTCGCGGCCGTCCTCTTCGCCGGGGCGCGGCGCGCGCGTGGTGGCCGAGACCGAGAAGCGGATCGCGGGGTCCCAGGCGCGCAAGGTCCGGGCGAGCGTGGATTTGCCCGCGCCCGAGGGCGAGGAGAGGATGATCAGGAGGCCGCGCCGCTGCGGCGCGGGGGGGGGCGGGTCATTCGACATTCTGGATCTGTTCGCGCATCTGGTCGATCACCGCCTTGAGGTCGAGCCCGGTGCGGGTGAGGTCGGCCGACTGCGCCTTGGAGCAGAGGGTATTGGCTTCGCGGTTGAATTCCTGGGCGAGGAAGTCGAGCTTGCGGCCCTGGGGGCGGGGATCGTGCAGGAGCGCGCGGGCGGCGGCGACATGGGCGGCGAGGCGGTCGAGTTCCTCGGTGACATCGCTGCGGACGGCGAGGATCGCGACTTCCTGTGCGAGGCGGGCCTCGTCGACCTCCGGCACGTCCTCGAAGACGCGGCGCAGCGCGGCCCGCAGGGCGGCGCGGGTGTCGGCGCGGCGGGCTTCGGCGATTGCCGCGGCTTCGGCCACCAGCTCCTCGATCCGGTCGAGCTGCTGGGCGATGACATCGGCGAGGGCAGCGCCTTCGGCGCGGCGCATCTGGATGAAATCGGCGATGAGCGTGTCGAGATCGGCCGAGAGTGCGGCGGTGAGCCCGTCATCGGCGCTGTCGCTTGCCGGGTCGGGCGACGCTGCAGGCACGATGCCGCGGACCATCAGGATGTCGGCGGCGGTCGGCGGGCCGAGCGGGACACCCGCCGCGGCGGCGCGGGCGGCGATCCGGCCGAGGGCGCCGAGCACCCGGTCGAGATGCGCCTCGTCCAGCGCGAGGGCGGGGGCCGGATCGAGCCGGCTGAGGCGGAGGCTGAGTGTGATGCTCCCGCGCGAGAGGCGGGCCGTGAGGGCCGCGCGCGCGGCCGCATCGAGCGCGGGCAGGCCGTCCGGCAGACGCAGGCGCAGGTCGAGGCCGCGGGCGTTGACCCCCCGCATGTCCCAGGTCCAGAGCTGGGGACCGCTGGCGCCGCTGCGGCTGGCGAAGGCGGTCATCGACTGGATCATCGCAGTTCCCCCACAGCGACCGGACGGGGCTGTGCCCGCTGTCCTGCTAGGCCAAGCCGGGGCGGGGGGCAAGCGGGAGGGTGGCGGAGGGCGAAAGGCAAAAACTGGGGACGAGTTTACCATGTCACCAAATCGTGCGCACAAACTTCGGTGAAACTTGTAGATTAATCGAAAGTTAAGGTGTGGCACGAGGGAATCGATGGATCACGGGAGAGAGCATGGCGCGCTGCGGGAGCTGGAATCCTACTGGCGCGAACTGGGTGGTGCGCGCCGGATTCCCGTGCGCACACAGGTGGAACCGAGCCGGATCGATGCGATCCTTCCGCATTGTTTCATTCTTGAACATGTCGCGGCGGGGATCGCGCGGATCAGGGTTGTCGGTCAGGCGCTGAACACGCTGGCGGGAACCGAGCTGCGCGGCATGCCGCTGTCGGCGCTGTTCGATGTCCAGTCGCGGCCGCTGGTGCAGCTGTGGCTGACGCGGGTGTTCAAGGGGCCGGCGCTGGTCGAGCTTCCGCTGCGCCAGACGGTGGGATTCCTGCGCGGGGTCCGGTCGGGGCGGATGCTGATCCTGCCGCTTCTGGGGGCGGAGGGTGCGGTGACGCGGGCGATCGGCGTCGTCGATGTGGAGGCGGGCTGGACCGAGCGGCAGTTGTGCATCGACCCCCGTTCGGACGTGCGCTGCGAGGACCTGGAGAAGGACGCGGCGCGGCCGCTGCGCGCGATCACCGGCGGTTTCCATGCCAGCCGCCCCGCGCGGGGCGGGCTGCGGCTGGTGGTGTCGAACGGCTGAGGGTCAGACCGCCTCGGCCCGGGCGAGTGCGGCGCGGCGGGCGGAGAGTTCCTCGGCCACGAGGAAGGCGAGTTCGAGCGACTGCGAGGCATTGAGACGCGGGTCGCAGGCCGTGTGGTAGCGCGAGGAAAGGTCCTCGTCGGTTACCGCGCGGACACCGCCGGTGCATTCGGTCACGTCGGTTCCCGTCATCTCGAAATGCACGCCGCCGGGGATGGTGCCTTCGCCGTTGTGGACGGCGAAGAATTCGCGCACCTCGCGCAGGACTGCGTCGAAGGGGCGGGTCTTGTAGCCGGACGATGACTTGATCGTGTTGCCGTGCATCGGGTCGCAGACCCAGGTGACGGTGGCCCCTTCCTCCTGCACGGCGCGGATGAGGCGGGGGAGATGTTCGGCCACGGTCCCCGCCCCGAAGCGCGCGATGAGCGTGAGCCGGCCGGGTTCGTTGCGCGGGTTGAGCCGCGCCATCAGCGCCTTGAGATGGCCCGTGGTCATCGAGGGGCCGCATTTCAGGCCGATCGGGTTCTGCACGCCGCGGCAGAATTCGACATGCGCGCCATCCGGCTGGCGCGTGCGGTCGCCGATCCAGACCATGTGGCCAGAGCCTGCGAGCCACTGGCCGGTGGTCGAATCGATCCGCGTCAGCGCCTCTTCGTATTCGAGCAGCAGCGCCTCGTGGCTGGTGAAGAATTCGACTGTCTCGAGCGTATGAGCCGCCTCGCCGCGGATGCCGGCGGCTTCGATGAAATCGAGCGTGTCGGAGATGCGGTTGGCGAGTTCGCGGTACTTCTCGGCCTCGGGCGCGGCGGTGAAGCCGAGTGTCCAGGCATGGACCTTGTGCACATCGGCATAGCCGCCGGTCGAGAAGGCGCGCAGGAGGTTGAGCGTGGCCGCGGCCTGGAGATAGGCTTGCAGCATGCGTTCGGGGTCTGGGACGCGGGCGGCGGCGGTGAAGTCGAAGCCGTTGATGATGTCGCCGCGATAGGAAGGCAGTTCGACGCCGGCCAGGACCTCGGTCGGGGCGGAGCGGGGCTTGGCGAACTGGCCGGCCATGCGCCCGACCTTCACCACGGGCACTTTGGCGCCGTAGGTGAGCACCATAGCCATCTGCAGCATGACCTTGAAGGTGTCGCGGATGTTGTCGGCGCTGAAGGCGGCAAAGCTTTCGGCGCAGTCGCCGCCCTGGAGGAGGAAGGCCTCGCCGCGGCCGACCTGGCCGAGAAGCTGCTTGAGGCGGCGCGCCTCGCCGGCGAAGACGAGCGGGGGATAGGAGGCGAGCCGGGATTCGACCGCGGTCAGCCGGGCCGCGTCGGTATAGTCCGGCATCTGGACCCGGGGCAGCCTGCGCCAGTCGGATTTGTGCCAGTCGGTCATCGTCGTCTCCACGCGCTGGGTCGGTGCCGCGGGACGGGTGCCCGCGACAGGGGCGTTCTATACGCGTCCCGCGCGGGCAGGCCAATGGCAAAAAGCCCCCCCTGCCCCGCCGTCCGGCCGGCCCCCGAGAGGCGGCGCGGCCGGTTTCGGGGCCTTGCGGCTGCTGGCGAATGCGTGTCTTGTCCGCGACACAACGAGTCGTTTTCGCGACCCCGCCCTTCGCCTTGCCAGGTAGAATGCATGGATATCACGCCCCAGATTGTCGAGACCACCGCGAAGGCCCCGCGCGAGCGGCGATTCGTGTTCGTGCTGCTCGACAACTTTACCATGCTGTGTTTCGCCTGTGCGGTCGAAAGCCTGCGGATTGCCAACCGGATGGCGGGCAAGCGGCTGTATTCCTGGGTCCTGGCCGGCGAGGGCGGGACCACGGTGACCTGTTCGAACGGGACCGAGTTCCGGGTGAACATGGACCTGGACGAGCTGAACCGTGACGACATGGTGATGGTCTGCGGCGGGATCGACGTGCAGGCGGCGACGACGAAGCGGCTGCTGAACTGGCTTCGCCGCGAGGCGCGGCGGGGGGTCACGATGGGGGGGCTTTGCACCGCGGGCTATGCCCTGGCCAAGGCGGGGCTTCTGGACGGCCGGAAGGCGACGATCCACTGGGAAAACCAGGATTCATTCGCCGAGGAATTCGACGAGGTGACGCTGACGAAGTCGGTCTTTGTGATCGACGGAAACCGGATCACCACGGCAGGGGGGACGGCCTCGATCGACCTGATGCTGAAGATCATTGCCGACGATCATGGCGAAGACCTGGCCAATGCCGTGGCCGACCAGCTGATCTATTCCGCGATCCGGACAGATCAGGACACGCAGCGGCTGTCGATCCCGACGCGGATCGGGGTGCGCCATCCCAAACTTTCCCGCGTGATCCAGATGATGGAGCAGGCGATCGAGGACCCGATCAGCCCGTCGATCCTGGCGCAGGATGTGGGGATGAGCACGCGCCAGCTCGAGCGGCTGTTCCGGCGGTACCTGAACCGCAGCCCGAAGCGGTATTACATGGAGCTGCGGCTTCAGAAGGCGCGCAACCTGTTGATGCAGACGGACATGAGCGTGATCAACGTGGCCCTGGCCTGCGGTTTTGCGAGCCCGTCGCATTTTTCGAAATGCTACCGCAGCCATTACAGCACGACGCCCTATCGCGAGCGGGGCACGCAGGCGGCGCGGCTGTCGATCTGAGCGCGGCGCCACCGCCGGTTGCAAGAGGCGGGGGGAGCCGCGACGCGGCTTCACAAGTGCGCCGTCTCTGGTTAGGTTGGCCGTCAGGACAACAAATCCGATAGGGAGAACAGCATGAAGAGACTTCTTCTGGCATCCGCGGCGCTTGGCGTCATGGGTGCGGCGGCTTCGGCCGAGGAGATCAAGATCGGGATCATCCTGGGCTTTACCGGCCCGCTGGAATCGCTTGCCCCCGACATGGCGGCAGGCGCGGAACTGGCGATCAACGAAATCAGCACGGCCGGGACGCTTCTGGGCGGCGGGCACACGATCACCGCGATCCGGGGCGATTCGACCTGTGTCGACGCGGCGGCAGCCCAGGCCGCGGCAGAGCGGATCGTGACCACCGACAAGGTCAACGGGATCATGGGGGCGGATTGTTCGGGCGTGACCGGCGCGATCCTGCAGAACGTCGCTCGCCCCAATGGCGTCGTGATGATCTCGCCCTCGGCGACCTCGCCCAGCCTGTCGACGGCCGAGGATGACGGCCTGTTCTTCCGCACCGCGCCGTCGGATGCGCGGCAGGGCCAGGTCATGGCCGATATCCTGAAGGACCGCGGCATATCGTCGGTCGCCGTGTCCTATACCAACAACGACTATGGCAAGGGTCTGGCGGACAGCTTCCAGGCGGCCTTTACCGCTGCGGGCGGAACGGTGACGCTGAGCGCGCCGCACGAGGACGGCAAGGCCGACTATTCGGCCGAAGTGGGCGCGCTGGCTTCGGCCGGCGGCGAGGTGCTGGTCGTGGCGGGCTATATCGATCAGGGCGGCGCCGGGATCACCAATGGTGCGCTCGATTCGGGGGCCTTCGATACGTT
>Ga0315900_10004109_pt1 | contig 20680 bp, 7 predicted proteins | sample LakEriMetagenome_FD_203521 | JGI IMG/M metagenome (GOLD analysis project Ga0315900, IMG submission 203521) | Freshwater fungal communities from buoy surface, Lake Erie, Ohio, United States - Buoy 12 MA114 | ecosystem: Environmental > Aquatic > Freshwater > Lake > Lake biofilm | place: USA: Lake...
TCTAAGTTCTCAGTGCTACTTAATTCTATTTTCTATCTTGACCCTACAGATGCCAAGAATTACGGTAAGAAAAAACCGGATGTCAAACTTAATCTAAACATAATTGGTGGTACTCAGTTAGCAGTTAAGGACTCAAATAATAAAGAAGGTGTATCAACTAGTTCTTCAGATCTTACAACTAAGTTTCTACAAGAACTGCATACAATGCTTACGTCTGGACTTGAAGAATTCATGCGTCATGCATCTAAGAATACAGCAATGAGTCTTACTGCATCTACAGTAGACTCATATGCAGGTAAAGATAATCCAGGTCTTTATATTGATACAAAACTCTTCAGACCATCAGCAATTATGACTAGTGGTAATATGGGAGAGACCCAAGGATTCAAGATTATAGCAGGTCACATAGCAGGAGAGTTTGATAGAATACGCAGATTTAAGGCTAATACACTTAATAAAGATTTACCAGCATCTGAGAGATTTGAAAACTGGGCAGGTTACAACAGAGAAGTTGATGAAAAGAACGGTAAGCCTGTACTAGCCGGAGAAGTGTTTACAGCATTTGATGATGTTCTTACTGATATTACTAAAGAAAAACTCTATAAGCTAGCAGATCAAATGATCAAAACTGGTGATAAAAGTAGTTTATTAGATTATTTTGAAACTGATGATGATTTAAGAACTGAAGTTAAAAAGGAAGTAATTGCATACTTTGAAAAAGAGACTAAGGCCAATCTCAAAAGATTGAAGAAAGCTAAGTATGTAGATCCGGTTCTTTATGAAAAGATTACGGTAGATGATCTTACTGTGGATCAGGTTGATGAGATGTTAGTTAAGTCTTATACATACAACTCCTGGATACATAAGTTTGAGACATTGATAATTGCATATGGAGATCTTGCTCAGTACAACCATGCAAAAGAAGAATTCCATAAGCGTAATGCCGGTCTAGCTTCAGGAGGTAGAGGGTTCCGCTCAGACATGAGAGCTCAGATCTTTGTAAACAGTAAGCTACGTAAATACTATTCAGAGAAAGAAGGATATACTCCAAGAAACTATGATGGAACATTCAAAACTGCTATTCTTAAAGAAAAGATATTAAAATCAGAGTACTATGAAGAATACTTTGATGAATTAGTAGAGGTATACAAAGAGCGTTTAGCAAAAAGCAAAACTGAAGACATTGATGCTACAGCTAAAGAAATGGCTAAAACTGCTCTTAAAGAGTATGCTAGAATGAAAGAAGCTGATGGTCAAGGTTATATTACGTTTGAAGCATATAGAACATTTAAATATCTTGAAGGAAATTGGACAGATGAACAAGAGGATCTGTATAGAAAAGTTGTAAACGGTGTTAAGCTGAATGTAGAAGATGTAGTACAGTATTTTCCTCCTTATAAAGTACAGTACTTTGGTAACATTCAAACAAAAGGACTACCTCTTACATCATTCCATAAGTTCTCTTTGGCACCGCTGATCCCTACAGTTCATACAATGGATACTAATCTAGGTAAGCTTCATGATATGATGATGAAGCAGCAAATAGATTATGTAACATTTGAGTCTGGATCAAAGATTGGTCATGTTACAAGTAATGGTTTAGGTGACCCTATTTATAATACTGATAATGAGACAATTAACACTAACCTTACTTTTACAGTAAATACTATTTTTGCTGAGTATCTTAAGAACCAGACAGAGATTAACAGAGAGTACAAAAAGAAATCTGTTTTCTCTACTCAGTTAAGAAAACTTATCTTGGAGGGTCTTTATGAGCAAGGGCGTATTGCCACTACTGATGAAGATAAAATTACAGAACCAATTGTAAGAAGATACCTTGACCACGTAGAAGAATATACTAATCTACTTAAGGAAGAGTTGCTTAATGAAATTGGTTTTGAGTTCAAAGACGGTGAGTACATCCCTGTTGATACTGATAGTAATGCAAAGCTTTTACAACTTATACGTAACAACCTAGATAGAGATGATGTACTAGGCGATCACCTTATAGATCTTATTGATATCAATGAGGATGGCACTATTGCTTATGATTTGTCTATTCACCCAGAGGCTGCTAAGATTGAAAAAGTACTTCTATCTATTATCAATAAGCGAGTAATTAAGCAGAAGGTAAAAGGAGAACCATTAGTACAGGTCTCTGGAGCTATGTATGAAGGTATCTTTGATGTTGGTAAATATAAGAAAGGTACTAAAGAAGATATCAAGAAGTACGCAGGAACAAACTTCTTACCTACATATCATAAAAAAATTATTGATTTTGACACTAGGTATGAAAATGCAAATGTTGATGATTTAAAAAGTTTCCTTGCAGCAAAAAAAAGAATACAAGAAAAGCAATCAGCATACTGGACAGATAGACATAAACAATCCCTTAGATATGAAATTCAATATTTAGAAGATAAAATAGCTGGTAGGAAACCAAAAAATTCAAAGATTATAGATGATACTACAGCTGCTATGAAAGTTATGGTTGCCTTGCAAGGTGATTTTGTAGGATTACTTAATCTAGAATATAAAGGCAAACCTATTGAAACTATTGATAGACTTAATGAAGCTATCAAAGATGATGCTTGGTTAGATGAAGGTGATAACCGTAAGGCAATCACAATGGTTGGTGTGCGTATTCCAGTTCAGGGTCTTAACTCTATGGAATTTATGGAAGTCTATCACTTCCTACCTGCAGAGGCCGGTAACATTATTGTACCTCCAGCAGAGATTGTTGCTAAGTCAGGGGGTGACTTTGATATTGATAAGATGACTGTATTTATGCCTAATATTACAGGAGATGGTCAGTATGTAAAACGCGCATACAAAGATACAGCTGCTGTCAAGACACAAGTAGAAGAGTCTAAAGCAAATGGTAAATCTGGCAACAGTGTATTTAAAGCACAGAAAGCTGGTTTAGAGAATGAATTAATAGAAGATATCAGAGCTATTCTAGAACTACCTAGTAACTACGCTTCCCTCATTACTCCTAACGGTACTTTCCTATTAAAAGATATAGCGGATGATTTAGCTCAGTATGTAATGGAGTATAATCCATTTGAGAATAGAACAAATCCACAGAAAGGTAAAAACTTAAGTCCTACCCGTGTTCTTGAGTCTGAGTATAACTTATACAAACATGAGTCAAACATCATTGGTAAGAGAACACTTGGTCTTGGTGCAATTGAAAACACATTCAATGTAGTCTTTAATTCACTTGGTGCCTCTATGCCGGCTGAATTTATGCACAGTAAAGAAACAGATCCGCGTAAGGCATATATGTTCTTGAAACATAATATTTTAATAAACAAAAAAGGTGAGAAAGTTATCTCTCTGTCTAATAGATTTGATGCAGATAACGTAAATAAGATAGCTGATATATTCTCTCAGATGATTAACGGATGGGTGGATGTTGAAAAAGATGCATGGATCTTCTTTATCCAGGGTAACTATGAAGTTGCTCCAACTTTACTTTATCTTGTTAAAGCTGGTGTACCTATTAAAGATGCAATATACTTTGTATCTCAGCCACTTGTACGTGAGTATGTAAATGAGCAGCGTCTAATTAAGTCTACATATGCTGATCCTCTAAGAAGAAAAACAGATGCACCAGTTAAATATTCTGCGGCCTCTAATGTCATATCTAAATACTTTCCTAATCCTAAAACACTTAATAAAGGTAGAGCAAGATATGACCGTGCAGTAAGTATGTCTAAAGAGTACTTTAAAGACAGAGAAGCGCAGTTTACAACTGAAGAGATGTATCAGTTAATTAAAGACTCAGCTTTACAACCTGTAGATAAAAAAGTAACAGTGCTTGTAGGAGATCCTACAACTGGCTATAAAGAAGTAGAAACTGTAAAGACAGAGTTTGTTGAAAGCAAAGCACCATACAGTGAACTATCTCAACTTATGTTCTTACACTTCTTACAGATAGAGACACAGATACAAGGTATTACTCAGCTTAAGATGAACTCTAACCCAGATACATCTACAGATAGTACACTATTTGAAGCAGAAGAAACTCTTGCAAATCTGGAGACACTTGAGACTGAAACTAAACTTGATCAGGATCTCTTTAAGTCAATGCTTACAGACTCTGTTATTAGCTCATTCTTTAATGAGAAGATGGCATTGGGTATTAGTAAACCTTTATTCCCATTAAGATATCATCCATCTGTGTCTAAGTTCTTAATTGACTTAAGTAAGTCAAGAGTATTAAGAGACCAGGCTAAGCTCACCTTTGGTGAAAAAGGTGAGGGTGCGCATGTAGTTGCATTTAGAAATGATTTGATAAGCTACATATTCCAAAATGCACTTAGAAAGTATAAGCTGGCTAACAGTTATACAGGTTATGAAATGACAGATTCTATACCTGTATCTCTAGTACCTCAGTTAAAGTTTGGTGCGTTTGTAAAAGAAAATGAAGCTGGTGTAAAAACTCTATACATAGATAAGAAAGCACTTAAAAAAGAGTTTGAAAGTAAAGAGTGGATGCTTGGATCTGAAAGTGATAATAGCTATCAGAAACGTAAACTATTCCCTCTTAACATTCAGCACTTCTCAAATAATGCCGGGACCAACTTTGATGAGTATATTAGATTTGTAGCAGAGCGTGAGTTCTTAAGAGATCTGTATCCTATAAAAGATAATGTTGATCCACTAGAGTTAAAGATAACTAAAGTATTATTTCCTAAGATGGATGAAGCTGATCAAAGAAGATATACATATGAAAGATTTTTAGCTCATAGAGCACTTGAGAATACTTTTAATCCATATCATTTATTTAAAGATCCTAATTACTCATTTGCTAATAAGTTCAATGAAATAATTAAGAAGCACCCGGATATGATGAAACAGTTCAAAGTGCTACAGCGCATGAAAGTAGATTCAAATGATTCAAGAACTATGTTCAATGTTTATCTATCTGATAAAGACATTACAAATGCTAAGGCTGGTGTTTATCACGGTGACTTAATTAAGCTTGCTGATCCTAATGTTCAGAAAGTAAGTGATACTCAAGAGAATCTTATGATAAGTGACTTCTTTGAGAAGATGTCTATTGTAGCGTTCCTACAGTCAGGTTTGAGTAAGAGTAAATATAGCTTTACAAATATTGCTGACTTTGATCTATTCTTGTCTATCATGCAACAGGAAGGTAATAAGTTTATTAAGCTGTTGGATAATCCTGATAACGCGGATATCATACTAAAAGACTTTAATACAATGTTTGTACGCGCAAATAAGTTTTCAAACAGAGACCGTAATAGATTTAAAAACTATCTTACTAAACTAGATTTAGCTGACTTTGATGCAAAAACAGCAGTAGAATCTGATGTAACAGCTACAGCAGAAGATACTAAGTTGGAACCACTTAATATGCCGGGTGTATTTATATTCAAGAGTAAGAAAAATGCAGCTCATTATAAGGCTTTAATAAAAGATAATCCTGAGGTAGTATTCTTTACTAATGAAGTATTGGCTAAACTAGCAGACAAAACAGGTACTCTAAGCTTCCCAGGTGAAACAATGTTAGCAGATATGTCAGATGGTATGTCAATCAGAATACCTACATCTTATTTAAAGGCTAATGATAACATGGCAAACTTCTCTGAAGAGAACTATCCTGCAGCAATTGAACGTTTTGAAAGAAGAATTAAAGCTGCAAAAGATCTACTCTTGACAGAAGATGGAGAATGGACAGGTAACCAACTTGCATTTTCTGATACAGGTTATGGCGATCCTACTAAAATGCCTGAGAAATTATTTGTATATTTATCTAGAAGGCTATATGAAGAGTTTGGTTATTTAAACCCAGGTTCTGAGCAGTACAAAGAAATTCAGGATATAGTTGTATACCGTCAAGGAATCAGTGATCAAGAAATTATTGATAAATTTGACAGTGAGACAAAGGATCCGTTTAAATGTGATTAAGATAAGATGGTTTGTAAAGCAAAAATAAACTCGCTACAGTATTTAAAAGATAAGAATATTATCAATGATGTTAATAAGATTCTTAATCTACCGGCATTTGATAAAGCTAATCTTGAACTTACAAGATATGCTGAAGCAAAATATGGCCTACCAACTGAAGGAAGACTATTGTTTTCTAAAAAAGAAGCAGGTCAAACAGATGCAGCTAGATCCAGATACTGGAGAGATGCTAACTATACAATCACATTTGCTGAGTCAAATGACTTATTATTTAATACACTTGATGAACTCATCAAATACTATGATAGTAGAGATACATCTGGTAGTGAAGCTCAATTTTATCAGTTAGATGACCCGACAGTTCTAGAAAAAAATATTGAGGAATTAGATAATTTCCTATTAGATTTCCTTAAACAGTTTCATGTAGAAGCACAAGAGTTTGATAACTTAAAGAAAAAACTTGGTATAGATGCATTAGGTGTAACAGATGTATTAAATAAGCTTATTTGGTACAATAAAAACAGAAATGTTGAAACTGTACCAGAAGAAGTAGGACATATGTTAGTTATGCTTATGGGCCCTGAACATAAAGCTATTAAAGAACTGCGTAGAAATATTACAAGCTGGGATGAATATAATGCTGTATATCAACAGTACATGCCCATTTATAATAATGTAGAGCAAGTAAAGTTAGAAGCAATTGGTAAGGTAATTGCAAAATCACTTGTAGCAAACTATAAAGCTGTAGGTCTAGATAAATCTCTTATTCATAATGTTCTAAAAGCTATAGAGCGTTTAATACTAAAGATGCTCAACAACTTTTCATTTTTTCAGACAATGAACTATAATGCAAGAGTTGCTGATCATATAGCTCTAAATGTACTTGCCGGTAATGCAAATTATGTAGCCAATATTACTGAGAACAGACCAGTATTAGAATATCAGAAAGCACTTGAAAACAATGACCATGCCCAAATGATCATTGATATTTTTGCAAAGAAACTTAATTTTCCATTGACAGGTTCTCTTGCAATAGCAGGTCAAGGTGAAATAGTATATAGAGCGTCTGAAGAACCAATACATGATCTTGATTTTGTTGTAGATGGTACTGAAATAAAAAACCTAGAGGCATTAGAGGATAAACTTGAGGAGTTAAATGCTGTACCTATTCATTTTGGATGGACTAATCCTGAAAAAGATTATACAACATATGCTTATTATATTCCCAAATCGGGATATACAGTTGAGGTATTGGAGAGAAGTAAGTCAGGATGGGCTGTAAGAGAAAGTGTTATTCTTAGAGATGAAAAAGGAAATGTAGTTCCTCAAACATCTGAAAACATAATGCCTGTTGATTTTTTTACATATACAGATGTTAAACCTTCAGAAAATAATATAGGTATTTTTAGTTCATGGACTGATATCTATAAAGGAAAACTTTCTTTGTCTTCTTTAGGTAAACAAGAAGTAATGTTTAGAAGACCAAAAGATCAGAAAGATTATGTAAACTCTAATCCTATTAATGATACAGTAAAACCTGCTAGTAATTTTATTTACTATCAGTTGCCTATTAAACAAGATAGCAATAGTTATTATAAAGGAGTAGCAGAACTATTTGATTCTAATCCCGAATTAGCTAATGCTGTATATGAAGCTTTAGGGTTTAATCAAGAAACTAATTTACAAGATACTTGGATTAACTATGTTATTAAAAAAGATAATATATCTAAAGAAGAAGTATTACAAAGATTAGAAACTTATAAACCTAAAATGATTACAGTTTACAGAGGTGAAGGTTCTATTGTAAATTTAGAAAATTCTAATATTCCAGACCATATTAAAAAAAGTAAAGGAAGATGGTTTACTAAAGATAAAAAAGTTGCTCAACAATACGCAGAAATGCAAAAAGGCAGTTTGTATGCGTTGCAAATACCAGAAACATTATTTGATAATATATCTAAAGAACTTAATTTACAAAATACAAATGGAGTAGAGGCATTACTTCCACAAGAACTTGTAAATGAAAAAGTTAAGTTATCTACTCAAATAACCCCACAACAAAAACAACAAGCTCAACAACTATACTCTCAATATCTTGATAGTATATTTCCTGATAGTAAAGTGAAGGATATTGTTTATCATGGTGTTACAAAAGGTAGAGAAGCTTATAATAACATTTTACAAAATGGGTTTCTTACTATTAATAAAAGTAACTGGTCTAATAATAAAGATAAAGAATTTAAAGGTGTATTTTTTACAGACGTCTCTACTGCAACTTCGTATGGAGTAAACTTAGAAAGAGAACTTAGACCAGAAGAGAAAGATTTTGTTATACCTGCAGTACTTAATGTTGAAACATTACTAACTCCTAAAATGGGATTAGTATCAGGAACTGTTACTAAACTTAGGAATGAAAATTCAGATATACAAAATCTTGGTATACAAGGTGAAGAAGGTTCAGAAGGTGTACATGAAAACACTGTAGTATTTGAACCAGAACAAATACATATACTAGGTTCTAAACAAGATATAGAAGGATTTGAGGAGTTTGTAAACAAAGAAACAAAGACAACAAAAACACTAATAGAAGAGTTTGATCCTATTAAGGCCATAGAAGTAATGGAACTTGATGTACCTAGTATGCAGAAAGCAAGAGCAAAAGAAATGCTTGATGTTATCTCAGAAAGGTTAGCTCTTGGACTACAGGTAAGTTACCATAATATATCCCCGGAAGAAGCTACAGAGATTCTAAAAAACAGACCTATACCTTATACAGGACAACCAGCTTTCTATCATGCAGGTGTAATTTATACAGTAGGAGAAAACGTGTCATTGTCTGATGCTCTACATGAATTTGCACACCCTTTACTTGGAGCAATCCGAAGAGAAAACAAACCACTCTTTAATAACTTATATAATGCATTGGCTGGTACCACAGAAGGTATGGCCATTGCAAAGTATGTAGAGAAGAAGTATCCTGAACTATTAGTAGACAGTGATCTATTTAAGGAAGAGGTAATGAGTTATTCACTACAGCTTAAGAGTCTTAATAAGATAAATGAGCAGGTGGCAACCCAAGGCTTTGATAGATTTATAGCATTGATGCTAAAGGCTATTAAGGATATACTTAAGAAAATCTTTGGTGAAAAAGCTGTTATTAAAAAGTTAGATGTAGATACTACACTAGAAGACCTAGCAGATATGCTTCTTACAAAAGAGTTTGAGTATGATACCGTGATGGCTACAAAAGAAGATATAGTAATGTATCTTAAGTCTGTTAATGAAGCTGCTGAAAAATTATCTAAGACAGTTTCAGTAAAAGCATTGCAAGAAGGTATCAATAGAACTTATCTTTTAGCAGAGGGTATAATGCAAAGAGCAAAAAACTTCAAAAAAGGTACGCCTGAGTATAAAATGCTTGAAGAGTCAATCTTCATGGACATAAATAAGAATAAACTTATCCCGGCAGTTAAGAAATCCCTAGCAGACTTTATTGACTTTGGTAAAACTAGTAAGCAATCTAGACAAGAGATAATTGACAAAGCTCTTAATGCTGAAGAAAGAAGAATCAAAGATCTTAAAACAAGAGCAACAAGCTTTGTAAATAGCTTGGATGTAATGAATGAGTCAGCAAAGTATATGTTTGAGAACATACTTGAGATTCAGAAGAATGTTGGGTTTGTATCCAGACCATCTATTGCATTGCTATCTATGTATAAAGTCAATAACAGAGCAATGGCGGAAACTATAATCAATCTAGACAAGATGTTTAGAGAAGACTTTGGCCTGGGTCCTGGAAATCCTTTATATGATCTTATGAGTGAGCTTACTCAAAACCTTATAAGAAATGAAGAGCTGATTAAAGATATCTATAAAGCAAACACTGGTAAGTTCTATGTAGAGATTACCGGATATATGAATGAGTTTTTAGCAGAAGAGCTTAATACAAATCTTAAGAATGCACTTGGGAAAAAGATGACTGAGCCTGAGATACAGATGTTGTATAACAAAGTAATTGCTCAGGAGCTTACTGATGAAGACATTGATAAGCTTTCTAAAATACCAGGTGTCAATATGAGGTATATCAATCAGTTCATTGAGAAGTATAATTACTTTTCAATTAATGAAGATAAGATACTAGATATACTAAGCGGTAATACTAAAGATATCAGTGTAATTGACAGATACTTAAAGAGCTATGCCCTCTCTAATGATCCTATTGTAGGTGCATTATCTATATGGATTAGTGATAAGAAGATGGAAGCGCAACAAGAGGCTATTAAAAAGGCCCATGGATTACGTGTAAAACTTGAAAAGTTGCTACCTAAAGTAAACTTTAATCCTCTCAAGACAGATCAAATCTTTAATATGATTGCTACAGAGGATGAGGTCTTTGATATTGACAAAACTACTGGAAAACCAATACGAAGAAAAGTTGGTAAGTTGCTTGCTCCACAGGGTAATGGTTGGAGATATGATCTTACTGAACTTGAATACAATCTTACACAAGCAAAAGAATCCGGAGACAAGAAAGCAGAACAAAAAGCACAAGAAGAGCTAGACAGCTTTATTGCAGATTATATGTGGGACAAATATCTTCCTGAAGTATATGAGAAGGACAAGATATTTGATAAACATCCAATGGGACGGCAAGCTTGGCTTGATAGAAAGATGATCTTGGAAGAGATGCAGAATGCTATCAGTCCGGTAGCAAATGAGCTTGAAAGATTTGAGAAGTATTCTATAATGCAGGCTCTATGGAAAGAATACAAACAGCTTTATTCTCTTACATATCTGGACGGTCAACCTAAGGTTGATAGTCCTGAAGATGGTATATTTGATTTAACTAAAGCTAAGATACTTAGAGAGCATAGAGAAGCAACTAGAGACTTTAATGAGTTTGTACCTATTGAAGGATCTCTACAGACAGCTTATAATAATTTTGTTGTACTCCTTGAAGGACAAGATATTGAGCGTGACTCAGATGAGTTTAAAGAAAAACTTGCTGAGTGGGAAAAACAAAATATCATGCGTATTTATAGTGAAGACTACTATAAAGATGTTGCCGCAGCTGTAAAAAGAATTAAAGAGCTTCAAACAAAAATGAATAGTGTCATTGGTCAAACAATAGATACAGGAGTTTTATTTGAGGAGATGTACAATCTTATGTTTGCCTTTAAAGATGAGTTAGGTCAACCTGTGCCTAATGAACTTGGTGAAGAAAGACTTAAGAAGATACGCGATACTCAACAAAAAATTGTTGATGCTAAAGCTAAGTTTGATAGCAAGTCTGGTCTAACAAGAGAAGAGGCTAAAGATCTTGATTTTCTCAAGAATGCAATGAGAAAACAAGTAGCACTGACTGATGAACAAAAGATCAGATATGCTAAACTGCAAGCTAAGCAGGAAGCAACAGGTATGACTTCATCTGAAATAGATGAGCTTAATGATTTATATGCATCCTTGAGTGATCTAAGAACAACTATTCCTACAGATTACTACATGGAGATAATGAATAATCAGTTAGCTGAAATCAATGCTCCAGAAATTGAAGCTGACAAAGTTGATGACTTTATTAACTCTACTGAATTTGCCGGAATACTTGCTAATGATGATGTTTTTTCTGAATGGTTCTATAACAATCACATTATCAAGAAGAAATTTGATCCTAATTTAGGTAAGAATGGTAAATATGTAGATAAGTTTGAGAGGAGTCCGGCTTGGTCTATTAAAATACCAACTAAACCTGAGCACTATAAAATCACTACAGTAAAAGATAAGGAGACAGGTGAGCCTATTGAATTCATTGGTGTACCAAACGCAAGGCACTCTGTATTCAGAATAAAAGATAAGTACCGCACTATTCCTATTGATGCTGATAGATCTCAGTACATAGGAACTATTATAGACAATAATGGTGATTATCTACCACGTATGTATAAGCCAGGTGATAAGTATTCAGCCAAGACTGATAAGTACATGGATAAGAAATACTTTGCTCTTGAGGCTAAGAAAGGTGCTGAATGGGAGCTGCTTAATGCAGTAAAAGAATACTTCCTAGAAATACAGAAAGGTAAACCAGGTAACTCTAAGTTGTATCTAGATATACCACGCTATAGTATTAAAGATAACTTAGAATTCATGCAGTCAGGTCTGCTAAAGGATAAGTTTGATAATACAAGAACTTCCCTAAAGTATTATTTTGACAGAGCTTTAGGTAAAGCAGCAGATGATAATGAAAACGGCTTTAACTATGATAAAGACAACAACCTTATCAATACAGATCTTACAGGAACTGAATTAGGATTTATTCCTGTAACCGGGTTATACAGACTTGACTTTGATGTAACATCTAAAGATGTTTTCTCTGCTATGTTCCAGTATGCTATGTCTCTTGAGACACAGTCTAAACTTATTGAAACATTGCCGCTTGTTCAATCTATAGTAGAAACTGTAGAAGATCCAGCAAATGCTCCTAAAATTCTTTCCGGTTGGGATAAAACTAAAAAGAAAATGGGTGAGCTTAAGAGAGCATCATCAAGAGATAAAAAATCTCAGAGAGCCGGCCAGCTAAGATCTTTATTTGAAAGAGAATACTATGGCAGAAAGGTAGTAGGGTTAGAAGAGAACAATATTATTCTTTCTAAAGTACTTAATGGTTTACAAAAACTATCTGCTACGTCTTCTCTTGCACTTAATCCTAGCTCTGACTTAAAGAACCGTTACGGGGCTATTGCACAAAATATTGTAGAAGCAGCAGGTGGTGAGTTTGTAGACTTAAAAAGTCTTGCTATAGGACGTTTAAAGGCCGCATCAGCTATGTTAGATTGGTCTGCTAAAGGTATTTATGCTAAAGGTCCTCAAAGTTTATCTACGCAGATGATTATGGCTTTTGATCCAGCATTTAAAACTGAAGATTCATTTGGTAAAAATACATCTGTTACAAGAAGTATGGCTAAAGATCTACTTAATGGGTCTTTCCTTTATGACTTTAGAAAGTTTGCTGAGATGGAAGGAGCTCTTCAGCTTTTCTTTGGTTTTATGGATAAGAGGCTTATTGATGTTACTTTAAGTAATGGTAAGACTGCTAAAATGAAATACATTGATGCATGGGAACTTGGCCAGGACGGGTATATTAAACTTAAAGATGGTATTAACCCTGAGTGGAGCAATCAACCTATATATCATATTTATCAAGAGGGAGAGACACTAGCTCAAATTGCTAAACGTTACTATACTACAGAAGAAGCAATAAAGAAAAAGAATAAGATTGAGTCTCTTTCTAAACTAGAACCAGGTGCTGAAATTATTATTGCTACTGCAGAGAAGTTTAAAAGATTTAGAAATGAGTTTGCAGGTACATCTCACTTACTATATGGTGCTTACGATGCCTTTGCACAACCTGAAGGTGACCAGTATATGATATACCGTATGTTCTTCTTCATGCGCAAATGGGCCACGCCAATGTTTGTAAACAAATGGGGTGCAGAAGTTGATACCTCAGAAGGAATTGCTAAGATGAAGATCAGAGAGCAGTATAACTGGGAGATTGGAAAAACTCGTATGGGATATTACACCAAGACTCTACAAACTATTTATGAGCTTGTAAGAAGTAAAGGTGATAAATATAATCACATGACGGATTCTGAGAAGGTAGCACTCAAGAAAACATTTGCAGATACGGTACAAATGATTGTGTACGCGCTGTTAGTTTCTATGTTGTTTGGGTATGATTCAGATGATGATGAAAGGTGGGAAAAGATTAAAGCTAGGTCCGGGCCTTTGGGTACTCCGGAGTTCAAGGGGTATGGATTCTTGGCTAATCACACTATGTTGCTTCTATTAGGTATTCAATCAGAAACATCTGCTTTCTTACCTCTTCCTAAAATAGGTAATGTACAGTTTGGTCTTGATGACTATAGTAAGTTCTTTACACAAACCTCTACAGCATTTGGTAACACAATTACACTTTATGCTAAAATATTCCAAGATATCTTTAATACAGTACTTGGTGATGAAAGTGCATACTATAAACGTGATGCTGGCCCATATTGGTTTAAAGAAAAAGGGGTTAATAAAATTTGGAGCCACTTGTTTAAGACAGTAGGGTTTACAGGTGGTACAGGAGACCCTGAGACACTGCTTAAGAATCTAGAACAGAGTGGGACTAAGATAGGTTAAGAAAAAAAAAGGGGATAGCCTAAGCTATCCCCCCTTTTTCTGTGTATTAACCAATTAACTACACTAAACAATCATAAGAACAAGTCATTGTCTGATGACTCATCACCTAGATCAAAGCTAAATCCAAAGTCATCATCTTCTTGTTCTGTTTCATTAACTACTACTGCAATCTTAGTATCTTCATTTAGACTAACAATATCCATTGATACTCTCTCTTCCTCCTCAAATATCTGATACTCTTCTGGAGTAGGTTCTAATGAAGGTACTTCTTCTTCATCAATTGCAAACTTAACTCTCTGTGGAGCAACTTCTGCTTCAATAGATGGTAACTCAAATGTATTACCCTGAGTATCAGTGTATTCTACTGCCTCACTTAAAGTAATACTTAAAGGTTCTTCTTCTAGTTCTACTTCAGTAATCTGATCTAAGATATTAGTCTGATTAGGAACCTCATACAATGGATCAACTGGTGTACTAAGCTCTTCAGCTGGTGTACTAACAACCTGAACTGGTGCACTAAGATCAAACTCATTGCTGATAACCCAATGCAGCATACGCTGATCTTCCATCCAAGATCTTGGGTGAGACTGCTGTAATGCTACAGTTACGTGATTATAGAAAGCCCAGAGAGTATCTTTACCACCATTATAGAAGAAGCTAGGCTTATCCATTTGCTGACGGATAATGCTAGCCTGCTCTGTAGTAAGTACCTCATATTCTGCAAATAGAATACCGAGTAACTCTGCTTGCTTTCTAGAAGATAAGTTAATAGTTTTCATTACTTCCTTATCTTTAACAAGCTGATTATAATACATAGTAGCATTAGTAATATGCGTTTGCATACTTGCAATTACATCAGCATCAGCTGTACCGGTATGTTTTCTAGCATAGCTACCTAGCTCACCTGCAAGCATAACTGTTTGATTAGCATTTACATAACCACCAGTAGCACACTTGAATCTTATTTGTTTATTATAACTGTTTGTCCATGCAAACATCAAATTCATTTCAGGGTCAGATCCAAACTGCAGTTTATAAATACCCTGCGCAATCTGTCCGTCAAGAGTAGATCTATACTCTTCATCTACAATACCAAATCCTTGATTAGCTAGCTCTTGATAAGCATAGTCAATAATAGACTGGTGTGAAATAACAGTGTAAGTCTGCCCGTGTACAGGCAGAGCTACATTTACCAAATAATCTTTGGTTACATCTTTAATCTTTCTTGGCATAATTAAAATAATGTTAGTTGATTTTTTACAGGCTCAAGGTTATGGATCTCCTTGTACGCCTTTGTTAAATAGTAATCATAATTGATATCATATTCTTCAAAAGGTTTATCTACATAGTCTATGAAAAGTTGTTGTAGCCATTTACCGGCCTCTACTTGTGTTTGTCTCTCATCTAGATAGTTGAACTTAACTATCTTACTACCCTTGTTTGCAATGTAATACCTAATAGTGTTTTGTAGATTTACTTGATAATGTGTACCAAATGCAACAAACTCTTCTATAAACTTCCAATCACCTCTTATCTTTTTACCACCACAGTAATCATAAATATTCCTGTTGGTCTTCAGGTAATCTTCCGGTTTAATACCGTTTACAAAATAGTTAAAGATTGCTTTAGGTATTACAAGAAAACTCTTATTCTTATGCAAAGCAAGATCATAAAATTCAAATCTACCTTTGCATTTAACAGAGTTATACTCATATACTCCTGGAGATATTTTCCTGGTAGGATAATGAGCATTTTCTGCACGAATACCTAAAATAGTATCATAGTCTACTTGTTTTGGCATGTTTATAGCAATATAGTTATTGACATCACCAACAATCATTTTCTGATACTTGTCATGCTCTAATTCTAGATTAGTTATTCTTTCCCATTCTTTACATATCTCATAATATTTTTCTTCATATTCTCTTGGAATCATAGTCTCAAGACCATCAGTATTCTGCATAATAGGAACTGCTCCTGGTATACCTTCGGTTAACATTTCATACAACATAGCCAGACTTAGCTGACCATTAATTGTAATTCTCATGGTAAACTCCGGATCATACAGGAAACTATTTTCATCATTACTCAAACCATAAGTTGAGTTAAGTATGATCTTGTATACATAGTTTCTTATGTCCTTCTTACTGATCTTCTTTCTCTCCTCAAAGAACCATTCATACTGTTCACAAAACTCATCTTTAGGTAGATGAGCAGGTGACCATTTATTTCTAATAGCCAGGTTAGGATAGAATGATGTTACATCTGAAGTCATGATTATCATATCTTCATTTGATTCAAAGATTCTACTCTTAGACCAAGCTCCATGCAAACCACCCAAACCAAAGTCTGTTTTAACTCCTTTGTATTGTATGGAATACTTAAAACCTGCTTTTGTATCATCAGGGCTTAGTTCAATCTCTTTAAATTTACCAAGCAGTCTTTGAAATGTTGCTGTTTTAAACTGTATATAATCTAGAATAATATCTTTTATAATTATCTTATCTCTTTTAGTTCTAAGATTCTTTAAGTTATACTTTTTGATCCCTGTCTTTTCACTTAAGAAATGTAAAAATAACTCTTTAGATATCCGGGGCTCTGATGCACTAAACAGATTGATATTATACTCTTCAGTTAAACTTTTACGAAGCTCAATATGTTTTTTGCTACGTTCCATAATTCTCCTAGTAGAGTTAACATCATTCTTACAATAATGGATTATCTGCTCTATCTGTTCAAAACTAGTTATTACAGTACTGTGATGGATAGGCATATCAACTATGTTCTCCCAATCCATTGTATACTGAATCCACTTTAATGAACTTCTCTTAGCAGGATTATCCCAGTGATTAAGTTTAAATACATCTACCTGATTAATTTGCAAATCTTTTGGACTAAATTCTAAAAATCTTCCTTCATCTTGGCTCTGAATGATGTTCTGCGCCTTACCGTATAACCATTCTGCAATCTCACATCCTCCCATGTCTCTTAACTGGTCAGCTGTCCTGATAATATATTCAGTAATCTGACTGTCAAACCCGAGACCATTGAAGGATACGTGCCATTCATCAAGAAGAATGTTTTTTTCTAAAAATGCAATTAGTGCATCTATATCATTCTGTAAATCATGAACTACAAATACCTCATAGTCTTTTGATTTAACTCCTTGAAACACAGCAACAAAACAGTTACTTAAAGTTTCATAATCCATTACATAATGTTGTCTACCTATTTGTGTCATACGTAAATTATTTAGATAAGAAAAGGGAGCAGTATAGCACTACTCCCTCAACTTATCTTTGACAGGGTATTACTTTTTAATATACTGCTTATAGTCAAACGTGTCCTTGTTGACAGCAAAAATATCTATAATAGCATCAATAGCCTCAATATTGTCAATGTAGAATTCTTGAAAAGTCTCAATAGTCTTTCTTTCTTCTTTGACAATTCTGCCATTTTTTCTTGGTACTTTTAATGGTGATGGGTCCCCGTTATCATCTAACTTAGGCAACATGTGTAGCTTAGTCATAGATACACGGCTAATCATCACCAATACTTTTGAAGATGCATCATAGATTGCTTCAATGTAAGGACAGTCATTGGTTAAAGGAATTAACTTAAATGTTTTTTCCTCATTCCAGTCTGACTGAATAAGGAGCATATTAGCTCCAATTAGATTGTTCATAATGTTGGTTTTTAATTGTTTGACAAATTAACCTAGAATTTTCTTGTTTTCCAAATTTATAACTTCTGCAATCAGAGTTTCACGTTCTAGGTCTAGTTTACTACATAACTCTCCAACATTCCTTAAAATATCCTCATTTGTATCTAGTAGACTAGCATACAAAGAGAAATACTTATCCGGAAACAAATAACTATCCATGTAAACATGGTTTGCACTGTTCTTGTTAAAGAAACTTAGAATTTTACGCTTTATTTTTACATCAATCATACTGTACCTACCATTAATAAAATGGTTCCAATCATCAGACATGTCTGTGAATTCAAAAGTAATCAGCAGTTGCTCATTATTAAGCTCTGTGTAATCACAAATTCTTTGATGTTTGAGCAATACATTTTTCTCAAATGTTTTGTACTCATCATCCTTTCTATTTGGATATACAGTTACAAGCTTTGCATCCTCAGGTTTAATGTACCCTTCCCAAGCAACATAAGTTTGCTCAGGTACTGCACAACAACCTTTTTTAATATCTAAGAGTGGATACATAAAGATCTTAGACTTTTGAAAATATTCCGTATAAAGCGCATTAATTCCCATAAAATTTTTTAGAGTTTAACGTTACCTACTGCTAGCTCATATGGTAAAGTATAATCTCTGTGCCGATAATGGTAGTCTATTTGTCCAATAGTACCATAGAAATTACTTTCCCAGATGGCCAGTGTTTGAGTAGACACCTGGAATGGATAGACTTGGTTATACTTATCAATTACGATAAAGGTAAACACAAATTTCCATTCTTTGCTGTCTTCTCTGTTCCTTATGAATTCATTATGGGTCAGTATCATGTACATCACTGCCTGAATATCATAACGATAATAATCAACTGAGTTAGGAAAATCTTGAATTGATTTGTTAGTTGTTTTTAAGTCATTAATAAATATTGTTTTGATGTTTTCATCTATAACGACATTATCTACAATGCCTTTATAACCAAAATCATAATTATAAGAATCAGATTGTAATTTTAATTCATTGAACACTCTGACATTCTGAGAGTTATCATGTCCTAATTGAAGTAGAGCTTTAACCCTGTCATTGTTTTTAAGTACTTCAACTGATGTTTCTGCCTGCTGTTTTACAGCTGCATCAATTACTGTTTTATCTTCTTTTGCTTTAAGGAATGTAAAATACTCTTTGTTGTTATCAGTAAGAATCTTCTCTAATCTTTGAGGATCTGTTTTGAGTGACTGATATAAGTTATTTGTGAGTAGTTGACCGAGTATCTCATTGGGGAAGTCTTCCAAAGATAATGAATTATTATTCATTGACAAGTAATGTGTATTGAAAATATGATCAATAATCACTTTATTACTATCTGTTGGAATCTTCCCCGGTAACATTACAAAGTAATCATCAAAGTTATCAGGTTCAAACAGAAGACAATGCAGTGCTCTACCTGCAACCAGGTGAGCATCTGTCTTATCTTCTTTCTGTTTTAATATATAATGTTTATAGAAAGCCTGTGGGGAATATAACAGCTTGTTTATACTACTGTAACTAAAATAGAATTTAGTTGAGTAGAACTGTTCTAGTTCCTCATTCAATGTTAATAGCTGGCTCATGCTTTTGTTCTTTTTGTTTTAAATACTCAATTACATCATCAGAGAATGTAATCTTGGCAATCTTCATTTTATTAGTATCACCGTGGTTACCAATCTCTTCTTTGAACTCCTTAAGCATGTTTATTGCAATCTCCTTAGTTAAGAGATCCTTTGCAATAAATATGTTTACAATCTCATCTATATCCATAGCACAATAACTAGGACTAGAGAAGCCCATATAAGAACAAAGAGCTTTAAAGTTCACATGAGTCCTTGTTCTCTGATTAGATATCCTGTTATAAAACTCTTTAAACAAGAGACACAAGTAAAACAAACTCTCATTGTAGTTAGAATTTGCCATTATCTCCATTGCCAGGATATAGTTATCAGTATCAGAACTCTTAAACATCTGCACTAATGAATCATACATATCTTTATCTATAGTAGTACTGTTGGCACCATTAACTATAGTTATTAACGTGTCTTCATCATAGAATTGCAAATCTTTGATTTCACTATACAAACCGGCATAATCATCTTTTACAAAATAATACCTGTTATCACAAGAAGGATGTGGCAAATCTCCGATTATGTTCTCATAACATCTTGGCAATGCCCAATGACCCAGTACAACATCTTCAGTATAAATACTAAACATCTCCATCATGCCGTCATACACTGGTGTACTCAGGTCATCTCTTCTATAACATTCTTCAATCAGCTCTTTTACACACTCAGTCTTAATAGGATATAACCACCTATCATCAGCAATAGTATCCAATGTTTTCCGGCCACAGATAACTTTAGTAGCATCTGCAACCTCTCTTACAGTTTTTGCTTTCTGATCTTTGTATAGATCTTTTAGCTTTACTCTTGGTATAGACACACCCGGTAAGAAGTATAATTTCTCATTTATGTCAATTGTATAGTCTTTTATGATAGACTTACCAGAAAAAGAAATTTGTTGTTCCGTAGTAGCCATCATCCATGTTAGACTTTGAAATTCAACAAAAGTTGTATCATACCTGTTTATGTCTAGAAATAAATAATTCTTCATATCTAAGATATTAAAGGGCGGCATTACACCGCCCTATATTTGAATAATTAATGGTAATAGTTCCGTTAAAAGGGAAACTGTTTTATGGTGATTTACTTGACAGCCATCTTGACTACCTCAGTATTCATCATCAGTTTCTGGAACTTCACTTTGTTTCCACTTACAATTTCCTTGATCATATAATATCTCAAGTCATCAGTAAAGGATTCGCAGTCTGTT
>Ga0315900_10004111_pt1 | contig 20677 bp, 25 predicted proteins | sample LakEriMetagenome_FD_203521 | JGI IMG/M metagenome (GOLD analysis project Ga0315900, IMG submission 203521) | Freshwater fungal communities from buoy surface, Lake Erie, Ohio, United States - Buoy 12 MA114 | ecosystem: Environmental > Aquatic > Freshwater > Lake > Lake biofilm | place: USA: Lake...
TCCTCATATACAGAGGCCGCTTGTCCAAGGCCAAATTTATGCATGAATTTATACTTTGAAAAATACAAGTCAATTTTCCAACACTATTATACAACACGGTTATACTTGAATATTATACTTGTTTATTATACAGCGAATATTACAGCCCTAACCCTAGCTCACGTGATCTATTTATCCGCATATTTATCCGCAGCACGCAGAGATCGATGCTTGCCCGTGCTCATTCTTTTTTTAGCTTTTACGCATTTATCCGCACGCGTCGTCAAAAGAGTCTGACATTTTTCCGCACCCCCAACAAAGACACCAACAGATCTGCCACCAGCCATCGATTTCCATTCTCAGCGCCGAAATAGTCGCTGCTTATATACCCGTGTGGCTTGGCCGGCGAATTTTCTCAGCCAATCGCGCTTACGTAATATCCGGGTATATCCGCGCTTACGTAAGCAGATCAGCTGACCAACGCGCTAGCCTAAACGCGTCTCAGATCGCGCTAGCCTAAACGCGTCTCAGATCGCGGTAGCTTAAACGCGTCTCAGATCGCGGTAGCTTAAACGCGTCTCAGATCGCGGTAGCTTAAACGCGTCTCAGACCAGGGTACGCAACCAGGGTTTACTTGGAAATTTCAAATTGTCCGCGGAGAATAATAGCCAATCAAAAGCAGCTGCGCCACACGCCCTTATAAAGAAAAAACTTTGCGCATTTTTTATGAAACGCACGCAAGACGAAGACGCAGGCCCCTCTCGAAAGAAAGGAAAAGAACCAGAACGCCCAAAACGAAGAAGAGAAGAAGAACGAGATACTCCTAATAAACGATCAAGAAACCTTGTAGAATCTCCAACACAGAAACTTCGTAAAAAGGTTTTGGAACTGATAAGGTTTTAAAAAGATTATTCATTTCTAATTCTTTTTGTAAAACAAACTGTATTTACTTCAAGAAACTCTTTATACTTCATTTCTTTAACACCATTCATAATCCGCATTCGTTGTTCATTAATGAATTCCATAATTAACCTCTCAGACTTATCAATTTCCAACATTGCTCCAGGATTTGATCTTAACCAACATGTTCGCTCGTACTCATTCGCACCTACAACTTTCAACACTTCGGTGTTCCAAATAAACTTTTGAATAAGCTTTGGTAATGTAGAGTGCTCATTCATTTCGATAATTAAAACAAAAAAATTCATTTTTGAGCCCGACGCCTCTCGGAGAATAATAGCCAATTAAAAATTTTTTAAATGCATGGCTGAAACACACATGGAATATAAATTGGCTAAACTCCGACAATCAACCAATGACTAAAATCACCAAAGACTTTACTGATGCACTTGGCTTCCGACTTCTTTCCAGCTACCATAGCTTTGCAGCCGAGTACCCAGTTGAAGGAGCCAAGATTCAAAAGATATACGATGACGGGTTCAAGGATACCTGCTACAAATGCTACCCGATCATTGCAGAAGCAGGTGTAGATCCTACAGTGTATGAACCAAAGGCCCAAGCAGCAGGACTCAAGAGCGAACTGCGCAAGATGTTTCCTATCAAGAAAGTAGAAGAACCCAAACATATTCCTAAAGTGCTGGCTCCAAAACTATCGCCAGAATCCCCTGTGCTTTTGCATCCTGAAACCATAGATCTTGACGAGGAGACAGCGCTATCCGACCTTACCCAAGCAGATCCAACACCAAAAGTTACTCCGCCTAAACTCAAATGCCCCAACTGCCAGCGAATGCAGGAAGAGCTTTTGGAAGCTCAAGCTAATGCTGAAAAACATATTGCTTTTACAACCGCATCTCTCAAGGACACTACCGACATGATGCAAGCTAAGCTTGACAATCTTTCAAAGATCATTGCAGACAAGAACAAAGCTTTAATGGTTTATGAAAAGACAATTGAAAGCTTTACGATTCAGGGGCAAAAAGATGTGAAAACAATTGCTCACCTAACTGCCGAGAACAAAGCCCTGATTGCAATGCTTCGCCAGTACCAAACAACACTCCAAGGTCTTGATAAACAGATTGATCGAGAAGTAAAGAAACGCAGACAATAAATTTATTTTCTTTTCTTATAAACTCTTTTTCTTACAAGCCAGAGAAATAGCTGAATATCATCCGAACACTTTGATCTAGCATAATGATCAAGCGGGAAGTAAACATTGTTGTAAATAGGAACTCTCCAAGACAATCCCTTGTAGAAAACATCAGCATACAATGGTCGACAATCCATGAAAAAGTAAACCCGAAAAAATTTTATTTAGCGGAAAACTTGTTCATAACTCTCAGTGATCGCTTCACAAGCTTCTTCAAACTCTCTTGATCTTTCAAACCTACGTCTAACCAAGGGAAAGACTTGCTCAGGATATCGCTCCAACATTTTCAAGATAACAACTCTTGGTGGATAAACAAGAATCCAACGATAGTAGTTAAACGGAAACATTCTTCTACATTCTTCCAAAATTTCAAGAACATCTTCAAAATCCATTTTGTGTGAAAATGAAAAACATTGTAGCACAGACTCGGTACGAATATGGAACAATTACCAACCGCCCCACCGCAAATCGCTTGGTTACACTAACAAACAATATTTTCTTTATTGATTTCAGCGGTATGACGGTTTCTGATATTTACGAATCAGCACCGATTGATATTGAATATGCAGGACAATATACTTTGTATCTCCAGACATATGAATACATAGAGGGCGCAACCGCTAGTGTACAGATAATAAACAACTCAACAGGAGCAACACTCGCATCAGTCGGAACACTTGATTTCTTCTCGGTCTCAGCACTGATATCTATTAAAAAACTAACTTCATTTGTACTTGCAGATCCGAGCCGAATACATTTAAAGATCTCTGTAACTGGAAGAACAGCAGGTAGTGTTGGATACAAGATGACTATAGGCGATATGATTATTTATAAAGAAAAGTAAAAAGTGTGTCAATAAAATTATGAGTCGATTTGTTACAGGAACAGATCCTGTTAATGATGATAAACTATTTAATTTTGCAGATTGTTATGTTACAACACGACTTGATATCCCTCCTATTGTAGTACCGGGAACACAAGGGCCGCTATGCTACTTTCCAGGAACAGTTCTTAACGATATTTTTACAACAGATCTGATTCGATTTTATCCAGGGGTTTATGATATGAGTGTGCAGACACAAACATCTCCTCTTGGGGGAGAAGTAACTTTTTATATCAATGGTGACATAATAGGTCTTCTTGATTTTTACAGTCCGCAAACTCAAGAAACAACTTTGCGGGTTGAGGGAATCACAATCACCCAGTTTTTGCACCAAGCAATGTTCTGGCACGTTACAAACAAAAACCCTAGTAGCCTTGGATACAATCTAATGCTCGGTAACTTTCGAATAGTCAAACGTCAATAAACATTTCGGGAATAATCATATCCAATCATTTTTGTGGCGAGTGGCTTAGAACGCATATAAATAGACTAGATCTATGACATATAGATCTACAATGACTGAAATCGTTTTTGCTTTTGACTCTGAAGCTGCTGCTCATATGGATACTTTCACTAGATCTGGTGCCCACCAAGCTCTTTCGTTTGTATCTGGTAAAGATCAGAAGAAGCATAACTTTCGCTTAAATCTAGACTGCGAATGTCTTGGCGATCTTATTGTTTCTGATTACGGACACTCTGTTCTCTGCCGTGTTGATTCATCCGATGATCTATCTCTTTTTGAAATGATTGAAGAGACTGCCGCAGCCTCATTGCCAACTACGATTGATTTCCGCCCATTTATCAAGGACGAGAAATTTTTCATGAAGCTTCAATTCAAGAACGACAAGTACCGTGCTTCTATTGATCCTACCTTTGCTCCATCCAAGCCTGAGCAAGCACCGTTCCACCAGGGAGCAAGATTAAAGATCGATTGCAGTGTCTCTATGTGGATCAACTATGCCAACTCCAACGCAGGACTGATGTTGGGGGTAAACAAGGTTATTGTTGATGGTGGTAAAAAGAGAACACTTAAACGTCGTTAATAAAAGAGTTTATTAATAACCCAACAAATCTCGTACACTTTGAATACACTCTCTGTAAACTCTTGGCTCCTCGGCTCCCTTTTCACACTCTTCGATTCTTTCTCGTAACCGTTTTTCAAGATCGATGCTGCCATACCGTGCTTTCATATCAAGATGATTCCATAAATGTACGAGAAAGATAGAGTCTTGCGGACATACACCCCATGAGGCACAGATATAGAACGCTGTGAACATTGGGACAAAATCAACTTCAGAGAAATTATCAATAACACAAGTGTACGGACGATCCGTAAACGGTTTATCAATTTGACAAATACACACATCCTTTGTAGTATCCATCCAGTGTGAGAACATGTACTCGTTGTTTTGTTTCTCAGCATTCTTTGTCGGCACTACACTAAGCTTTTCAGCGATCGGAGCTTTTGGGACAATAACGTACATCTTGTCGACTATCTCGTTATCGGGAGATTCAGAAAAAACAGTCTGCACAAACTGAAGAGCTGTTTCCCAGTACGAATCAGGAGTATCTGCATCTTTGTCAAACGTCAATACAAATGCTGGTTTGAAACTTTCGACAAGTTCCACATCATACATAAGCCAGTCATCAAGATACTTTCTAAAAACTTTGTGGTTTGAGGATTTGTATTTTGACTTGATAATAACAGGGTCGAGTTCAGAATCAATAAAGACAGAATAATACTTTTCGAGAACACGCACATTTTCAGTCTGTTCTTTGGTAGCTTGTTTGTTACAAAAAACAGTAAAGAAAGGAGCCATAATTGGGAAAGATTTATTTCTGCTTAAAAATGACTTGATCAAAGTTGCGCATGAGCCTCAAACGTTTGGGCTTCTGGTAGTTTATGAATAAGAAATCGTGATCTCCATTGGTAGCGTATTCATACAACTCCATCCACTCGTCGTGCTTCAGATAGTTTGGGTTCTCTTCAAAAATAACTTCAATTTCCTTTTCGTTGGGGATTTCAAAAATAATCAAGCAAGAGAAATTGGTTCTGACAGTTTCTAAGTTAAAATTTTTCCTACTTGGAATTTCTTTGTACGCTTGGGTTACCTATAAAGTTAGTACGTGTCCTGAAGGGATGGAGTGTGATCATATTGATCGTAATCGTTCAAACAACCGTCTTGAAAACCTACGTTGGACTACACAAGAGTATAATAGATGTAGAAAAAGGGTACGTACCATTAAAAGTGATGCAGAGTAATGTCTAGTTAATAAAAACGCTACCTATGATTCGAATTCAACTTTTTAAAAGGATTATCCTTCTTTCCACTAAACAAACTGCTCCCGACAAGATCGTCAAAGACTATTAACAACCTGTTTGCTAAATGTTTTGACTGCCCAGCTTTCTTCAGAAGCTTTACCATTCTCATCTGTTCCTCCATGATTTCGTTTAGAGTATCTTCATCATATTCACTATAAAAACATTCTTCAGGAATTCTGAAATCAGTCATTCTGTTGAGATCAACATCAGATTCAATCCCATCAGTATTCACAGAATGCTGCACAACCTCGTTGCTGTCGTCTTTCTTTCGTGCCATCATTTTCAACCATTTCTTTAAAGGTTTGTTTTCACCTAGTAGTTGCTGTCGCTTAACCCTGTATAAGTTTAAACATACCAATCCCATTTCTCATCAGAAGCAACGGTAGGACTAAACACAAGTATGGTGTGAAAGTAACCTTTGTAAAATTTCAGCAGGTTTGCAATCACTGTCGTTTTTCCGCTTCCTTTGGGGGCGATGATGCCCATCGAAAATTCATGCCTTGGCAAAATGTTTCCAGGAGTGTCTGGATGGTTGAATCCGAGTGGTACAGGAATAGGTTTTACTTCAAGTTTCATTTATTAAATAAAACACACAATTAGCGGGAAAAGATCATCGAGTACATTCGGTTCATATGGTTGTCCACTTCATTCTGAACTCTGTCTCTGGTAAATCCGCTTTCCCAACTTTTTTGTGCAACTTTCAATGCTTCGTTTTTAATGATTGTTTCTTGCTTCTTAGATACATCACCACCAGCAGCAGCTTTTTCTTTTTGTACACCCTCGACATACTTTTTGAACCATTCTGGAGGATCATCCTTTTTCTTGTTGACTCGTTTAGGTTTCTTTGGGGGTTCATCAACAAGTGTTGAAGAAGGAGAAGCTTCAGGTGTTTTCTCAACAATCTTTAACTTTTTCTTTTTAGGTTTTTCTTCAACTTTTTCCTCCACTTTTTCCTCCACCTTTTCCTCCACCTTTTCTTCAACCTTTTCAACCTTACGCTTTCTAGGTGTCTTGCGCGCAGCCTCCATCAGTTTTTGCGCAAGAGCTTCTTCTTCTTCTTTTGCTCGTGCCGCAGCTTCCTTTTTCAATTTTCTTGTTTCTTGTGCTTTTACCAAAGCAGCCTTTTGTTTTTCAGTCATTTCGCGCTTAGGCTTTTCAACCTTCTCAGCTATTTTGTCTGTACTTATTGGTTTTGGTTTTTCAAAATCAATCAAATCAGCAGCATACAATACCATTTCAAAATTTTTGGGAAAGAATTTTTATTCTGATAAAAGTATTTCACATACCAAAGTCAACTTTTTTTCGGGGATCTTCCTCAACTGATCCCAGTCTTTTTCGAGGGGTAATAAATGCAGGGCCAGCTTCAGTCACCTGTAAAATGTCTAGCAAACCTCCTGCCTCGGCAGCTTCAAGAGGATTTGTTTCAACTTCCCCCATAACATCAAGTTGTACCAAGGTTGAATCGCCAGAGGGTTCTTCAGGAATATTAATATTTAAAGGGCCTTCTCCTAATGAAAGGTCAAAGATGTTTGGCAGGTTTAAATTTTGATTACTAACAGACTCTTCAGGCATCGGATCGTCTGAGATTGATGTACTGGAAGATTGTGTAGAGGTCTGCTGCGTAGAAGAAATACCGGCACCTCTATGCTGCAACAACGGGTTGTCCAGCATCATACTTTGATCCATACGACTGTCTGAAACATTGTCGACAATTCCAATTAATCTTTGCCCTAGATAATTTGTTGCTTGGTCTTCACCAGCTCCAAAAAGTGTTGTTAAAACTGTTTGCCCCCACTTCTCCTTGTTTATTTCCTTTAGCTGTCTTTGTAATTTCCGAGGTTTGAAAACAGATCTCGGAATGAACTCGACTGTTTCAGCTACTCGTGGTTGGTATGGAGAAACATCTTTTGGGACTCCTTTGTCAAACACAGAAGACGAGTCGTAAGGTCTGGCTACATCTAAATTACCCGGTCTGCCGTGTGGATTGTGATCAGAAGGATATGTAAAACCTAAATACCTATTTTGAATAACAACTCCTGATTTTATCATTTATTAAGAGAATCATACATTCTACACAACCCCAGACATTGCCCTAGAGTGGAGACTAAGCATTGACACATCCTTATCTGTTTTTCTATCAACATCCATACTACCGCGGCTTGAATTTGGACCTACAACTTCTCTTCCTAAACCAGCAAGCCATGGATCAACTATTGGATCGCGTCTCCCATTCAAATTGTTTGACGGGGTTGGTAGCACCAAGTTTTGCACAATAGAGTCTAACAAACCATTTGTTTTAGGTAAAACCTTTTCAACTGGAGTTGCCCAATCGTATATCTTTTGATCTGAAGTGCTATTTTGATTCACAATTCGTGGGAGCATCCCTCCACGAGGTAAAACACCTGGGGCAGCTTTGTACCCACCAGGCAGTTCGCCAAACATATCCCCAGACTTGTGTAAAATAGCCGCGGCTTGTGTTTCAAATCCTACTCTACCTTGTGGAGCCACTTTAGGTTCAGTAGCTCGTTGTTCCGGGATGATATTTTGCGCGATCCATCCAGTAGCGGTTTTAAATCCTGTAGCGTTGTTACTCCACTTTTGTTTTTTGAGAACTGGCCCGTACCCACCATCAACAAAAGACTCCCAACGTCCGTCCTGCACGTTTGAACCACGCAACACATCACTTCCAGGACCAAAAGTTTTATCGTAGGCAAACGGCATATCAGGCATACTTTGTTTGATTCGAACGCTTGTCAACACATCTCCCACAGAGCCCACAGGTCCAGGACGAATACTAGCCTTGTCCCATTTGTTCATAGGGTACTTTATACGTGAAGTCTCGATCATTTTTATTAAACGCATACAATTTACGAGAGCATATTAGCCGGTCTTTTTGAAGGTTTGACCCTCAAATCAGAGGTTGCCTGTCGGTATGCAAGGAACCCAAACTTTACCGACCATGGGACACCTTTCATATCCAAAGGCCGCTGTTCCTGGTCAGAACCAACAGTCCAATACAAATCAAACGTATCGAATTTAGGTCCTGCAAAGAAATCAAAAAACTTTTCAGGATTTGGATCAGTGTAGAAAATAACTGCTCCTTTTTGAACATTGATTGGGACTCGTGCAATCTGTGGAGTACCGACTGCATCTGGAGAACCATCACATAAATTAAAATTAATAAGTGATCCCATTAATCGAGAGTTGAGATACAAGTAATATGGCCCTGTGACATTTGGAATTATTGCTGATGAAATTGTTCCAGCTCCACCAAGTGATGTGGTTGAACCAGGTAAAAATCCGAGTACGGAATAAGCTGTATCGCGATCAGCGAAAAACAAAGACCATGGGTTCGCCAACGCATACACAAAATCAAGTCTGAGTGTAGTTGTGTTGTAAGTAACTGTGATTGGGTACGCGACAAGCAAGGTTGTGAGGGCTGTAGCGAGAGTAGGGCCTGTGTAGATTCCAGGTGGAATTGTGATTGTTGTAGGGACCCCAGCAACGGTTATCCGGAATGTATTTGAACCGGTTGACACTGTATCAAACACATTAGGCACTTCAGCACTAATAACTTTGAATCCGATAATGTCTGGCGACTTTTCAGTCCAATAAAATTTGGGCCAGCTGTACTGGAGTTGTTCAGGGAGGCCGGGGCCGTTTTTCCAGACTTGCCCAGCTGCGGATGTAGAGTCCCAGCTGTCAATAGCTAATTCTAAATACTCGATATTAGGATCCATTTTTATTACGTTCACACAATTTACTGGATCAACTCCAAAACGTTGTTTTCGCGTAAAACAATCATGGAGTCAATATAGGTGAAAATATCATAAATAAAGGAGGCGCTTTGTGCTGTGTTCCATCGAGCAATTAATGTTATATCAGACTGCTCCTCAGCATTCAGACCAGAAATTTCCCCACCGTTTGAGGTTTCAAGATCAATTGCCATAGCGAAGCAAGAAGAACCTTGGTTACCACAGAAAGCGTTTCCTCCAGGAGTAGCACCATCAGACAAAAATCCTTCGACTGGGAAAACGATTGGTGAACCATTCTTCCAGCGCACAACCTGGTATCGGTAATCGAATTCAGGCAATGTAGTAAAAACAGTAGCATCCGCAGTCCATTGGATAGACATTGGTGGAACAGCCCATTTAAGAACATTACAAGGAGTAGCTAATCGAGCATCACCAAGAGTGTTTAGAGCTTTGCTTAATTCGATCCAACTCTCAGCTCCACCATTAGAAGTAGATCCACCAACATCAGTTGCGTTTTGGACAGGAGAAGCTGGGAAATATCTAAATATAAAATAAATATATACCTTCCTCCGATTCTGTATTGATATTCCTGAAGAGTGTTAGCTCCGTTCGAGCCAGTGGTACCTGTTGTGAAGAAAGTTGCAGCACTATCTGTTCCCAAGTTTCCAGTATCTCTTCTTTGGAGTGCAAAAATGGATTTTACTGATCGAGCACGTTCCTGGATTTGAATATTCACACTGGTTGAAGGCGAACTAGCTTTGTAGTTGTTCCAGGTTGAAAATTTGATAGGGACACCGCCATTCATTAAACCTTTTAAAAACATTTCGTCATAGGATGCATCAAATTCTAGAATTTCAGGAATTAAGTTAATATTGGTAAGCTGGTATGTGCATGTCGAAATAGGAGTTCCGATACCAGCAATGTTAACAGTGGTGGTTGCAGAAGCTGCTGTTTGTGCAATCATACACTCGGCAGGGCTAGCAAGAGTGATTTCAATAGCAAGTTGGGAAGCCATGAATTTGGTAGGGATAAGTTTTGGTTGGTTAAATAGACCGAGAGCAAACTGGACAGTGTATCTCTTTACAGGTTCAGTAGTTGTAAGCAAATCGTTTTGAGTTGCTAGAGCACCAATAGCTGGAGCAACTGTAAGCGTTCCGACTGGTACAGTCCCGAATCCAGCACCAGTTTGGGATCCTGCAGAGGCAGCAGTGTTTGCGGCACTAGCAGTACTTACTCCATGAATATATGCTTGTCTTACATTGACAAGACCTGGTAAACCAGATTGTCTGGTTACAGCCGTAGTGTGATCAGCAGCTGTAGAAGACAAAGATCCACTGCGTCCCATTACGTAACCTCCAATGCCCTCGTTAACTGAAGTTTGACACACGGTGCCTTCCGTAGAAGCCCCAGTCCATTCAGTGATTGATCTAACAATTTGGTTGTAACCAATAATATCTTCAATTGGGGTTGCTCCGTAAAGCAATCGTACTCGAGAAAAGATTGATTGGATGTTGTTTTGGAATCTAACAATAGTTGATTTATCACCAACCAATATTTGTCCGTTTTTGATGGTAACGTCAAAAGACAATGTGGTGTTGTTTGGGTTGACGTAACCCTAAAAAATTAGTATTGTTCTTTTCCCTAAATGAAAAAACAAGTCAATCAATTCTCGCTCGCTGGTGATTACATTCAGCTCACCAAAAGAATCATTCATCGTTACAAAAACCAATAAAAACTTACCTGTGCAGGGAATTCGAGTCTAATAACTGATCCAGGGTTGAACGTACCTCCGTTCTTTGGTGGGATACGAGGAGTCATCTTCACAGCCTTGTTTGCCTGTGAAGGAAAAGAGTATCTTGCATTGAATGGTACAATGACTTCAGATTCAGAAGGATACCAGCGAAAGTGGGACGACATTTATATTAAAAACATACAATTTACCATATACAAAATGTATGCGATAAAATTAAATGGGATTTATAGGGCGTCAAATTGGTAGTTTGCTAGGTAGCAAGATTGGTGGTCTTGCTGGTGGAGCATTTGGTGGAATTACAGGTACTGGTGCTGATGAAGGTAGCCGAATTGGTGAAACGATTGGTGGTAACTTGCTTGAAAAACTTATTCCGTTTAAAAAAGGCGGACGGGTAAAAAAGACTGGGCCAATTCTTGCCCACAAGGGCGAATTTGTTCTTCCTGCCGGCGTCAAACCTACAAAACAACAATTAAAAAAAGTAATGAAGAAAAAGAAGGGTTGCAAGTGTCGTAATAAAAAGTAGATTTATTTGACCCGAACAACTAGTTTGTCAATTTGTTTTTTGGGTACATCGTACTGAATCTTACTTGTAAATCCTCCTTCTCGATTATTAAGCGCATCCAGCTGACTTGCCCCTGCTACAAGTTTCTCCCCAAGGTCAACAGCATTTTTTCCAAAATCAGGAACAATCAAATCTAAAATTCCTTTTTCACCGCTAACTAGACTTACACCCGCTGAAGCTCCAGCTGTTGCTCCTGCGACAGCACCTGCTCCTCCGGTAGGTATAGCTGCGACAGCACCCCCCAAAAACCCGCCAATTAAACCTGCTGCAGCTTTCTCAGCAACCGAAGGACCTCCTTCTTTACAACCACGACTAGGGTAAGCCCCTGGCACTGGATTGGCACAAATCTGAAGCTGAATCTTTCTACGAAAATTAAAACTAGAACTTATGATTCCGGCAACGGCTCCAAGTAAATCCGAACCTTCTCCCATCTTGAAAAAGAAATAATTTTCAAGCGAATTTTGTTCAAACTGGGGTGTAACAATCTTGTATGGGCCGCCATAATCCATGAAGCGATCCATGTCATGGTAATACGCAATGTCATACCACTGTATTCCATCGGTCTGTAAGTGTTGTGCATCTTGTTCTCGCGGAGTAAGTGTTTCGACCAAATAAATACGTTTAGCTTTCATATAATGAGTTGAAAGAAGATCGCCAACAATGTGATATACCTTGCAGTTGTCTGGAACCGGGCGAGGGCTGTTTGAAGGAGGAGCACCTCCGTTGAAAATTATCCCCCGAGTTACATTCTCACAAATACAAGCAACCGCTGCACCTCCAAGAGAATATCCGCACGCTATAATTTCTTTTACTCCAAAACTTTTGAGTTTATCAATAAGTTCCATTCCTACTCGGGCTAGTCGAAGTTGACAAGCTTCGTTTGCTGTAGCTCCTGCAATATTCAAATCATCAATCAAATGCTGACTATTTGTCGCTATATTTTGCCCAACTAAAAGTATTATTGCCGAGCTCCCGTCAGCAGTCATGTATACAAGTGCTTCGTCCGATAAAATTAATCGTGTAAGCTTGTATTGCCAAAACGATTCCCATGGTCTTTTCTTTTGCAAGTCATACAAAAGTCGAAGTGGGACTGTATCTTCAGCATCAATAAAATTAGCTGCTCGGTTGTAATTCTGTTTATCAAGTCTTGTGGATTTGTAATTATAATCCTTGCTTCGGTACCCTGCAAAATCTCCACGGATATTTTCTTCGCTATCAACATCCACTGGCGGCGCCACGCATTCGCCAGTTATAAAGCCATCGAAATCTGTTTGACACCCCGCCATTACTTTACCAAACATATATTATGAAGCCGATCAAGATAGATCCAGATGGAGTACCTATTTTTTCAAGCTCTCAAATCGATGATTACGGGCTGCCTGAACATTGGGGATACGACGTTTATAGAGTCAGCGAATCACTTGAAGCAAATATGGTTTCCGACTACAAAATGGAGCATGAAATGTATTTTCGCAAGATCCATCGATATTCCCGACTTGCTCGTTTTAAAGTTTGTTTATTTAATATTCTTGGAGAGCGAGGGAACATTCCTTCTTATATTATATCAATGGTTAAAAATTATTTAAAACCAAACTCTATTGACAAATGGAATGACACTCGTAAACTTCTTAAACATTTCAAGCAACGCAAATATTATGATCAAATACCAGCTATTCTTCGTTCTCTTTCGTACGGACGCTGTTTTCCAAGTTTAACTAGTTTACAGTTTGAAGCAATCATCAATGACTTTAAAAGTTTGAGCGAAAAATTTGATCGGGTGAAAAAAGAACATTTGCGCACATATTTCCCAAACATCAGATTCATTGTATTAAAGCTTTTGGAGTTGCATGGAATTAGACCAAACTATCCAATTCCATTTGTTAGGACTTTTCGTAAAATGAAATCGCTAGAAGCTTTATGGAGTAGTTTATTAATAAATCAATAATGTTCAATTATAATGACAGCACCGGCTGCTCCATTACCATTTGTTGCTCCTGTAAGCATTCCTCCTGATCCTCCTCCACCATACCCAGAACCTGGGTTTCCTGTGCTGGATGTTGTTCCTGATACCCCACCACCCCCATCACCAAAATAATTTGAACCTCCTGCGCCAGAGCGTTCTAATGTTGCTACCTGCCCTGGCTCTGACACAAGTGAATATGTTGCTGTTACATGTGAAGCGCCTGAGAGTCCACCACGTCTCGGAGTACCTGATGCTCCACCACTTCCACCAGCACCTCCATTTGCTACTAGTAAGCCTCCACCAAAATCAGTGTTTCCTCCAGCACTCCCTGCAGTGGTTCCCCCATTTCCAGCCCCACCTGTTCCAATTGTAACAGCATATGTTCCTGGTACAAAATATTTAAATGAAACACCACCAGCACCACCACCACTTCCTTGTGTAATCGTAGCTCCACTAGCTCCACCACCACCACCTCCTCCTCCTATAGCATATACCTCTAAATAGTCAACACCTGGTGAAGATATGTATGTTGTATTTGATGTGATTGTAACTACATTCGGCACTGAAAACTCCCCTCCACCTGATCCACTGATATTACGACAACTCATATTTTTATCAGCACACAATATGTTTATTAATAATACTCGTGAATAATAACTGCTCCTGATGAACCTGTGCCCCCAGTACCTGTAGTTGTCCCTACTCCACCTCCACCTCCCCCACCGTATCCAAGACCGTTACCTCCATTATTTGAAGTAGTTGCATACGAGCCGCGTCCTCCACTACCAAACATTCCTGATCCACCGTTTCCACTGACATTCACCTCTCCACATGTATATCCTGAACTTGCAAATAGTCTTTTTGATAAACCAGAGCTCCCGCTTGCTCCTCCTTCACTAAATGTCCCTCCAGCCGATCCTACAGCTCCAGCATCAGCTGTAAAACCCCCAAAAACAGTTGTTGCTCCAGTAAATGTAGCTGTGTAAGAACCAGATCCAAAGTATCTTAATAACACTCCGCCAGCTCCTCCACCACTTCCTTGTGCATCAGTTCCCCCTGCTAAAGAACCAGCCCCACCATTTCCGCCAGGTCCTATGATGTATGCCTTTATGTATTTGCATCCTACTGGTGTGTTGTAAGTAGTATTTGCTGTTATAATTGTTACGATAGGGATAACCATTTTATTAGCATCATACATTTTAATAGTATTCGATAATTAGTAGTACTGACGAGCCTCCAGCTCCTCCATCACCAGCACGCGCACCACCGCCGCCTCCTCCACCATATATACCTGCTTCACCACCATTGTCTACTGTGTCTCTAGCAGCCTTACCAAACCTAGCATTAAATAGCGATTGTCCTCCGACAGCTGGTGAGTTTCCTCCAACTATTCCCGCATTGTAACCAAAATTTAAGAGGGTGTTTTTTTGTGAAAGGTCGGTGTTCCATTTTCCGGCTGCTGTATTTAAAGCTGTTGCCGGCGCAGCCGCTCCACTTCCTCCAGAGGCTTTTAGGGTGCTGAAAGTACTAAACTGTGCTGCTGTTACTCCAGGCGAAGATGATGTTGAACCTCCAGCACCACCAGCTCCTCCCGAGTGAAGGGCGTAACTGTATGAACCTGGCTGAAACACACCAAACGACACATCTCCACTCCCCCCGCCATTTCCGTACCGTCTTGCGACTGATGCACTGTTTCCACCACTACCTCCTCCTCCAGCTCCTGTAACGTATACGTCAATATAAACACATCCAGCTGGAGTTGTATATGTACCGCTAGCCGGGCCGAGTATTTCTGTTACGGTTGGCAGTGTACCAGCAAGTGATACTCCACCTCCTAATCCTGAAATGGTTCTTGCTGAAAGCTCAATATCTCCTGGAACTGTTCTAAAACTCTCTGGATCAATGTATGTACCTTTTACGGTTCTGATACACATGTACTACCAGCCATACATTTTGTATGCTTCAGCATATTATGTTGGTACCTTATACTGATGTTACTTTATGGCCTACGTTTGATATCTCTACTGCTCCAGCCAAAAACTATTTGTTAGGTTTTGTGGTTGCGGATTTTGACAGCCAACCTTCGTGGGGAGGTTACCATAAAACAACCTCTGATTTTTATTTAGATACTATTTCAAAAGTACGCAAAAACGGCGGTGATGTTTTTGTATCGTTTGGAGGTGCTAGCGGGCGCGAGCTTGCAACTGTAATCCAGTCAAGAGAACAATTATTTCTCGCATACAAACAAGTTGTGGATAAATACAAACTAAAACAAATTGATCTTGATATTGAAGGACTAGCTATTTATGACAAAGAAGCTTGTCAGCGTCGAGGAGCAGCTATTCGTGATCTCATAAATGTTTATCCTTCGCTTAAAGTTTCGCTTACGTTGCCAGTGATGCCTAGTGGATTAAACGAGTATGCTGTAGCGTGTATGAAAGTAACTCCTCATGATATTTTGAATGTCATGGCTATGGATTTTGGAAACGAACAAAATATGGGGACTGCGGTAATATCTGCTTTACAGTCGGTTCGCAAACAAACAAAAAAGAAGATTGGTGTTACGGTTATGATTGGTGTAAACGATACGGGTGAAGTGTTTACTCTCAAAGATGCTGTTTTGTTAAAAAACTTTGCAAGAGATAATCCGTGGGTTGCAAGAATTTCGTTTTGGTCGATTGAGCGTGATTTAGGAACTAGTGGATCGCTAGCGCATTCTTCTCAGATTAGTCAAAAAAGATTTGAGTTTTCTAATTTATTGAAATAAATCAAATTTGTAAAAACATATCTGTAGTCTCAATAAATGGATTCTCAATATCACGGTCGCTCTTTACCATGATGCTTACCCCGGTCTTTGGCCCAAATGCGCTACGCAAGAACATTACAAACCTACGCCAGTTTCGATTGATTGAGCGTAGTGTAGGAATAAGTGCGTATGTGTAGTCGCAGAGAATCAGTACTATGATTGGGTGTTGGATAGTATTGACATCGTAAATCCCATCATCTTCACTTCCTCGGATCCAAATCGTGTCACCATAGAACTGGCCTGGAAAGGCAAATAAATCAACATTCATTTCTTCAATCTCAACAGCTAGTTTTTGAATATCAACTTGGGGGATAAAGTCCCACGGATCAAACTGGCGGTGTGTACGTAGGCTTCCTAGGCGAGTAAGAGAGATCGCGGTTAAACCATGAGACTGTGGGTTAGGTTCGCAAAGGTAATCATCGTAAATGTTTTCGGCTAACCGAAACGTCATACCCAGTCTACGAATCATCTCGGGCAAACTAAAGCAAGTTTCGTCATAGATCTTCTTGTAGATCTTTCGCGCAAAGTGTCGGTTGATCTGGCAGATCTGGAACGCTTGAGCAAAGTTTCTTGTTGTCAAACGGTAGTTGAAAACGTACATGAGAATCTTGTCAGCTAGATCAAGGGGATAAGATAAATCTGGAGAATCGTTGGTAAGAAGTGTGTGTGTATTGAAATCAAAGAGATCAATACGTTCAACAATTCCTTCATCGTATTCCCAAAGAATAGGCGTTCCAAAATAATTGTTTGTGACCAAAACTTTCATTGGAAAGAATGTCTGAGCGCGAAGGTGTGATCTAACCGAGTGGCGTTTATTAAAAAGTCAAAGCGCAATAAAATCCGGACCATTGTAATTCTTTGGAAAAATGTGTCCGTTTACATCCACTGGGCCTTTCTGGTGATGAATAGAAGCCGTCATTTTCTTCAAGACAGTCATGGTTCGCATATCGACCCCAAGCCGATTCACAAAGAGTTGTTGGGGTACATGAATAATTTGATCTTTCTTTGTTCTCATCGCTTCAAGAGTGTTTGTTTTCATGGATTCAAAGTTGACCAAGTTCTCGGTTGCTCTTCCTACTCGAACACCTTTAGCCTTGACAAAAGTTTTCCCATCAACTAATTTGATAGCATAGTTCTTTGGAGCTGGGCAGACCATTTCAGAAATTCCTTTTTCGTAGTCTCCTTCATATTCCCAACCACCAATCATGTTATCAATCTTTGGCAAGTAGTCACCTGGTTTCCAGACAAGAGCTATTGAGTCGGTGTCATAGTACAATACGTTTTTACCCATCTTGTAGCGTTCCATCCATTGATCTCTACGTCCATAGGCAGGAACTTCAACCGCTGCTGCAAGGTAGCCTTTGCTAAGATTAGGTGCTTCTCCCTCTCTGAGAACCCTATACAAATGCCGATCATCTCCGATTGGAATGCAGCTCTTGATACTTAAAAATCCTTCAGAGCAGTCTTGGAAAAGCTTGTACCATTTCTCCTTGTTCTCTTGGATTCGGCTATCACAAGTAAACAAAGAAACCTTGACTGGATTCTCTGCGTTCTTTCCCCAGATATTATTGATTCGAAATTTAGAAAGAGTTTTGATTACTTTGTCTTGTTTGTATTTACCTTGATGCAAAGCTTCTCTGATTTCATCGCCCATCTCTGCTCGTTCTTCCCAATCGTTAATCATCTTCTCCCACTCTACATAAATTTTACTTTTCTCTTCTTCGCTATACTCTAAAACGTCGTCTGGAGTAGGAATGTTTTTGGAAGAGCATTCTTTATCCATGTACAATGGAATCATAAAGTCCCGCCATAATGAAGGACCGGCTTTACGAACATCGATCCGGTTGATATATAAAATCTCGACACCTACTCTAATTGCGTCTTGGATATTGAATAAAGTAAATGCTCCCTCGAACTCTCCACATGGTGAAAAAGCTTTCTCCCCATCAAAAGTCATGAGAGGCGGGTGGAACATGTTGGGTACTCGAACTTTACAATGAATGACTCCGCACGGGCCAAGTTTAAGAATCTTTTCAGCGCTCCATTGTTCTTTTTCATAAACAACATCAATCTTACTTCCTGGAGAAAACCGATCGTCCTTAGGACATGTAAAACACATTTCAACACTGTAGCGGTGTTTAAAGCATGGAAGGTACTTGTTGTTGAATACATGGCAGCGTGGGGGACCTCGAGAGAATTGTCGGTCTGGAATAATCTGCTGTGCTGGATACTGTGAGTTTTGATCAATGTAAATAATTTTCTCGTCTGGCGCTGCTTTATGGTAAAGCTTTCTGTTCTCGGTTGATCCTCCTCTGAGCGCAAGTTTGGTGAATGCGTATTCCTGAGGTTGGTCTACACACCAGTAGTTGCGAGCACACTCTTCTACCCGAGTAAGATAAAGTTCATCTTTGGGATCAGGTAAATCATAAAGCCGGGTAAGCCAGATTTTAAATGCGTGAGAAATAAATGCTGGCATAGTGACAAATTTCCATTGAGAGATTCCGAATTTTTCCATCCCGTTCCTATCTACTTCTTTAACAATCATTTCAAGACAGTTGACATCTTCAATACAGTACTTGATATGTTGTTCTTGGTAGCTCCAATCTTGGCGTCCTTCCCATGATTTATGATATTCGAGAAGCTCATTGTAATCTTTTTCAGTTCTGCAACTGAATGTTGTGTTAAAGTATTTAAGATCTGGGATAGGTCCAACGTAATTGACGTCTGGAAACAAGTGAGGAAAATGACCTTTGAGAATTTCAACTTTATCAGTTCGGTTAGAATTGAATGCTTCAGCAAGTGATCGGAGTGAGTTTGGAAGGTGGAGTAGTGTATCTCTAAACTTGATAAAGTTTCCTTGGCGAGGACTTTTGATTGTGAGTTCGAGGAATTTGGTTCCATTGTTGATTGATGATACAGAAAGTTCTCTTCGGTCTTGAGCGATATAGTTGTAAATCATTCTAGAGTCGTAGCCTGATCCATTATGAGCAAGACAAATATGGTTCCCTCGGTTTGTATTTAAAAGTTGATTAATCATCTGTTCAATCGGTTTCTCTCCGTTGTAGCCCTTGTATATAAACGTTTCTCCGCTAATTACGTTTCGCAAAACAATCAAGTTGACGTTATGTTTAAGAGCTTCGTTGGATTGTTTGTATAGAGATACAGCTCCAATTGGTACGAGTTTATCTGATTCATCAGTTTCCAAATCTTCAAGAACAAAGTAGGGAACGTGTACTTTCTCCATAGCTGCTTCGAAATCGTACACCCATAACCCTGGTTTGTTCTTTGTGTATTTCGATACACCATCCCAGTAACCAGTTTCTTCTGTCTCATGGGTCATGATCGGGCAGCGGTGGTTTGGGTGGTTCTTTGGTATATGAGCTCGGCAGTTCTTGCATTGGTACTCTTGACAGTTATGGGTTCCTTTTTGAAAATCTTTAAGGCAGAATTCACATTTTTCTCTCGCTCTAAATGCTAGTTGTTTACGAGTAACTTCGCCATCGCACAAATGCTCTTTTTGACTGTTGGTAGTGCAAATACAATAATGACAAAAACTAGCATTGTTATCTCCATACAGTGTTCGGAATAATTTTGCTGGATACTTTTCAGGAGCAAAATGTTTCTGTTGATAATCAAAAACAAGATACAAGATATTCTTACTAATGTTTTTCCCGGTTGTCTTGTCAACTTCTTCGTTAAAATCTTTTCCGTAAAAAGTGTTTCTTGAAAACTCTCTTTCAACAGTTGTAAGACAAGTAAGACGATACTGTGGATAATGTTCTACAAATTTCCCGAGTTCTGCAATTGATACAACTTCTCCCCATCCAAGTTCGGTTTGTAATTCTCTAGCAAAACTATGTTAGTTGTTTGTTTACGTTTTTAGTAAATCAGGTCTCTTGTCGAAACGGTTTGTTTTGGTTAGAAGTGTAAGAGCGACTGCTGCACAGTTTATGTGCCCTTGTGCATCGTAATAGTTTTGCCAGCCAGGTCCTTTTCTTAGTGGTGTAATGGTTCCTGAACCTGCTTCAAATGTTTGTGGATGAATAATAACTGTCCATTCCAAAAACTCAAAAGGAGTATCAGATTCACTTTGCTGCATGTTTGTAAAGATTTCATCAACCATCTTTTTATCAAGTTCTTTTAAACTACCTAAAAGATACACTTGCGCTGAAGACGAATTCATCATATTGGTTACTTGTAAAGATCCTCGAAATCGTCGGTGTACAAGACGTGGGGTCCACCCTGTGCTTGTAGTCAAAACAGCTCTTGTGTACGTTCGCAAAACATTCGCAACGCTTCTTTGAGCTTGAGGGATACTAAAGTTGTTTGAACCAGTAGTGATCGGTCGAGCTGTAATTGTATGAGGATTTCCGTCAGCTCTAGTTACATCAATGTCGTAAGTAGGAAGTCGGTTTGTATTTTGAATTCTTCTAAATCGTCTGTACTTTTCCAAAACCTTTTTACGAAGTTTCTGTGTTGGAGATTCTACAAGGTTTCTTGATCGTTTATTAGGAGTATCTCGTTCTTCTTCTCTTCTTCGTTTTGG
>Ga0315900_10004113_pt1 | contig 20675 bp, 18 predicted proteins | sample LakEriMetagenome_FD_203521 | JGI IMG/M metagenome (GOLD analysis project Ga0315900, IMG submission 203521) | Freshwater fungal communities from buoy surface, Lake Erie, Ohio, United States - Buoy 12 MA114 | ecosystem: Environmental > Aquatic > Freshwater > Lake > Lake biofilm | place: USA: Lake...
CGGCGCCAGCGGCCAGCGCCACGGCGCGGCGGGACCACAGCAGGCCTTTCGAGGCCCGGACCGAGGAGCGAGACGGCTTCTTTTCCACAGGAATCTCCCAGACATGACGAACGTGCTGTCAGATTACCATCCGCGCCTTGTCAGCCCCTTGCGCCATCCTGACGCGAACGGGCTTCTGTACATCTGCTCGAAAGGACACTGCCATGGCACACCCGTTGATGAACCGTCGTCATCTGTTGCTGGCGGGCGGCGCCGCCGCCCTGGGCGTGCCCATGGCGCGCGCGCAAACCGCCTGGCCCGCCAAGCCAGTGACCATCGTGGTGCCTTTCCCGCCCGGTGGCGGCACCGACGCGTTTGCCCGCCCGCTGTTCGCCGCCATGACGAAGAACACGGGCAAGCAGTTCGTCATCGACAACAAGGGGGGTGCGGGCGGCACGCTGGGCGCGGGCGTGGCGGCGCGCGCTGCGGCTGACGGACACAACTTCTTCATGGGCGCGGTGCACCACGCCATCGCCCCAGCGATGTACCCGAAGCTCGACTACAACATCGAGACCGACTTCATCCCCGTGGGCCTGGCATCCAGCGTGCCGCAGGTCATCGTGGTGAACCCACAGAAGGTGCAGGCCTCCACGCTGGCGCAGTTCCTGGAGTTCACGCGCAAGAACCCGGGCCGGCTGAACTACGGCTCGGCCGGCAACGGCACCTCGCACCACCTGGCGGGTGAGTTGTTCAAGCTGCAGACCAAGACATTCATCACCCACATTCCCTACAGCGGCGCCGGCCCAGCGCTGCGCGACCTGATTGCCGGACAGGTGGACGTGATGTTCGACGGCCTGGGCTCTTCAGCCGCGCACATCAAGGGCGGCCGCATCCGCGCGCTGGCCGTGGCGGCCGACAAGCGCGCGCCGGGCTTTCCAGACGTGCCCACCGCGCCCGAGGCCGGCGCCGCCAACTACAAGGTGGCCACCTGGTACGGTATCTGGGCACCGAAGAACACGCCGCGCGAGGCCATCTCCGCCATGCAGGCGGAGATGCGCAAGGCGCTGAACTCCGATGAGCTGAAGACCATGTGGACCGGCCTGGGCACCGAGACCCCCAACCTCTGGGGCGATGACTTCGGCCGCTTCGTGTCCAGCGAGGTCAAGCGCTGGGCCGAGGTGGTGAAGAGCTCGGGCGCCAAGCTCGACTGAAGCCCGACCGCCTGCACCCCAGGAAACACATGGCCGGACACGTCATCGCCGCCGGGCCGGACGCCGACGGTGTCGCGCGCCTGTGCATCAGCCATCCGACCAAGCTCAACGCCCTGAGTGTGGCCATGTGGCATCAGCTGGGCCAGGCGATCCGCTCACTGTCGGTGCCGGGCTCTGCGGCGCGTGTGGTCATCGTGCACGGCGAGGGCGGCACCTTTGCCGCCGGTGGCGACATCGAGGAGTTTCCGCAGTTCCGCTTTGACGAGCACACGCTGCGCAGCTTTCACGAAGACACGGTGGCCCCGGCCTTGCAGGCTCTGCTGGACTGCCCGCTGCCGGTGATCGCACAGATCGAAGGGGCCTGTGTGGGTGGCGGGCTGGAGATCGCGGCGTGCTGCGACATCCGCATCGCCGGCGCCAGCAGCCGCTTCGGCATCCCGATCGCCAAGCTGGGATTCCCGCTGGCCCCGCTGGAGGCGCAGATGGTCAGCCGGGTGCTGCCGCTGCCGCTGCTGCGCGAACTGCTGCTCGAAGCCCGGCTGATGGAAGCCCCTGAAGCGCTGGCGCGTGGGGTAGTCAGCCGGCTGGCGCCTGACGACGAGGTGGCGCACGAGGCCGCACGCAGCGCCCAGCGCATGGCGCGGCTGTCACCTCAGGCCGCGCGCCTGAACAAGATCACCCTGCGGCAACTGGCCGAGGGCGGGCCCACGAGCGCGCAGCGCGTCGCGCATTACGCCTATGCCGACTCGGCCGAGCACCGCGAGGGCCTGGCCGCCTTTCTGGAAAAGCGCCCCGCACGCTTCGCGCCCTGAGCGCTGATCTCACCGAACGACCCGTACCCTTTGCTCACCATGACCGCCAAGACCGCCCCGGCCTCTGCCTCTAACGGCCACATCGACGCCAACCGCAACGCCAACCTCTTTGCCGCGCTGCGCGCCGCCTTCCCCGCGGACCTGGACGCCACGGCCATCGAGACGGCCGACGGCCCCGGCGCGCCGGCCTTCTACACCTGGCGCGACCTGGACCGCGCCACCGCCCGCATCGCCAACCTGCTGGCGAGCCTGGACCTGCCGGCGGGCAGCCGCGTCGCCGTGCAGACCGATAAGAGCGTCGAGGCCCTGATGCTGTACCTGGCCGTGCTGCGCGCCGGCTTCGTCTACCTGCCGCTGAACAACGCCTACCAGGCCGGCGAGATCGAGTACTTCGTGGGCAACGCCGAACCGGCGGTGGTGGTGTGCACGCCGAAGAACTTCCCCTGGATCAGCCAGATCGCGTTCAAGGCCGGCACCCGCAACGTCTTCACGCTGGGCGACGACCGCAGCGGCAGCCTGCTGCAGCGCGCCGCCCACCACGGCGACGAGCACACCGTGGCGGTGCGCGGCCCTGACGATTTGGCCGCCATCCTCTACACCAGCGGTACCACCGGGCGCAGCAAGGGCGCCATGCTCAGCCATGGCAACCTGCTGTCCAACGCCCAGACGCTGAAGGCCTACTGGGACTGGCAGCCCGGTGACGTGCTGCTGCACGCGCTGCCCATCTTCCACGTTCACGGCCTGTTCGTGGCCAGCCATGGCGCGCTGCTCAACGGCAGCAAGATGATCTGGTTCGGCAAGTTCGACCCCAAGGCCACGATCGCGCGGCTGCGCGAGGCGACGGTCTTCATGGGCGTGCCCACGCTGTACGTGCGCATGCTGGCGGAGGCCGCGCTGGACGCCGCCGCCTGCGCCCACATGCGGCTGTTCATCAGCGGCTCCGCACCGCTGCTGAAAGAGACCTTCGACGAGTGGACCCAGCGCACCGGCCACGTCATCCTGGAGCGCTACGGCATGAGCGAGACCGTGATGCTCACCTCCAACCCCTGCCGTGCGGCTGACGGCGCGCGCGTCGGCGGCACGGTGGGCTATGCCCTGCCCGGCGTGGGCGTGCGCGTGCACGACGACCAGGGTCAGGCCCTGCCGGCGGGCGAGATCGGTGGCATCGAGGTGCGCGGGCCCAATGTCTTCCAGGGCTACTGGCGCATGCCGGAAAAGACGGCCGAGGAGTTCACGGCCGACGGCTGGTTCAAGACCGGCGACGTGGGACACCTGCAGGCCGACGGCCGCGTCACCATCGTCGGCCGCAGCAAGGACCTCATCATCAGCGGCGGCTACAACGTCTACCCGGCCGAGATCGAGGGCCTGATCAACGAGATGCCGGGCGTGGCCGAAAGCGCCGTGGTCGGCCTGCCTCACCCGGACTTCGGCGAAGGCGTGATCGCCGTGGTGGTGCCCAAGGCCGGCGCCATGCTGGACGGCGCGCAGATGGTGGCCGCACTCAAGACGCGCATCGCCAACTTCAAGGTGCCCAAGCAGGTGTTCATCGTGGCTGATCTGCCGCGCAACGCCATGGGCAAGGTGCAGAAGAACCTGCTGCGAGAGCAGCACAAGGGCTTGTTCGGCTCTTGAGCTTGAATTGAGCTTGAGTTGAGCCTGATCTGAGTCCGAGCGAAGCGGTCAATGCCGCCGTGAAGCGCCCGGCCGGGCGCTGCCGCAAGATCAGGGCCGCAGGCCCAGCAGGTGCGCCGCGCAGCCCGCCAGCGCGCAGGCCAGCAGCACCTTCATCGTGCCCACCTTGAAGCGCATCAGCGCCAGGGCGGCAGTCGCCGCCAGGGCCAGGGCCCCCAGATCCAGCGGGCCGCCCAGCCCGGCAGGCCAGAGGGTGTGGGTGGCAAAGAACAGCGCCAGGCTGGCGATGACACCCACCACCGCGGCCGTCACCGCCGTCAAGGGCGCGGTGAAGCCCAGCCGGCCGCGGGTGGCCTCCACCAGCGGACCGCCCGCCAGGATGAACAGGAACGAGGGCAGGAAGGTGAAGAAGGTGGCCACGCAGGCACCCAGCACCCCGGCGGCCCACAGCGCATCGGGGCCCAGCACCTCCTTCTGCCAGCCGCCGAGGAAGCCCACGAAAGCGACCACCATGATGAGTGGACCGGGTGTGGTCTCGCCCAGCGCCAGGCCGTCGATCATCTGCGGCGTTGTCAGCCAGCCCTGCTGCTCCACCGCCCCCTGCACCACGAAGGGCAGCACGGCATAGGCGCCGCCAAAGGTGACCAGCGCCGCCTGGGTGAAGAAGCTGGCCATGCGCGTGAAGACCCCGTCCCAGCCCCACACCGCCGCCAGCACGCCCAGGCCCAGGGCCCACAGCGTCAGGGCCACCACCACCACACTCGCCAGCCTTCGGGAAGAAAACCGGGCGTGGGGCGGGGCGGGCGTGTCATCGTCCAGCCAGGGGGTGCAGGCGCCCACCGCAGCGGCGTTGGCCGCTGGCACGGCCCCGGCCGTAACGGCCGGCCGCAGTGAGAAGGCCTCAGGCCTCCAGCGCGCACCCAGCCAACCCACCAACAGGGCCGCGCCCACCACGGCGGGAAACGGCAGGTCTGCCAGCACCAGGGACACAAAGGCCGCGACCGCCAGCGCCACGAGCCAGCGGTTGTGCAAGGTGCGTGTGCCCATGCGCCAAGCCGCCTGCAGCACCAGTGCCGTCACGGCCGGCTTGAGCCCCCAGAACACCGCGGCCACCGGGCCGACCTGGCCGAAGCGCAGGTAAACCCAGGACAAGGCCACGAGGATGAAGAGCGACGGCAGCACAAACAAGACTCCGGCGGCGATGCCACCCCAGGTGCGGTGCATCAGCCAGCCGAGGTACGTAGCCAGCTGCTGCGCCTCCGGCCCGGGCAGCAGCATGCAGTAATTCAGGCCATGCAGAAAGCGCCGTTCGCTGATCCAGCGCCGGCGTGTGACCAACTCGTCATGCATCAACGCGATCTGCCCCGCCGGGCCGCCAAAGCTGATGAAGCCCAGGCGGCACCAGAACTGCAGCGCCTGGCCCAGGCTGGGAGCGGCGACATGGCCGGACTCGGGTGCCCCAGGCGCCTGCATTTGAGCCCTTGATTCAGACAATCGGCACCACCGCGAGCATCCGGACCAGCACGTGTTCGAGCTCGTCGACATCCAAGGGTTTCAGCAAGGAGTCCCTCAGGCGCTCCCGGTCACGCAGTTCCTCTTCCGGGCCACGGGTCCAGTCCGACAGGCCGACCACCGGGATGGTCTGGTTCCACGGTACAGCCGCGCTCCATGCCGCCTTGTCAACCACGGACATCAAGGGTAGCGAGGAGGCTCAGGACTCGACGATGGCGGTCCGTGCGCGAGCCACCGCACCCATGACGGTGTCGACGTCCTCGGGGACCATGCCCGCGTCCCCCAGGGTAGCTCTCAAGATGTCCGCAACCTCACCGAACGCTGCCCCCGTGATGCGAAGTCCGCCGTGGGCAAGCTCCAAGGTCCGACCTTCGTACACCGAAGCCGGCTGACCCAGCACGTACGAGATGAACTTGACCTGATGGTTGATCAGCCTCGCCATGTCCACGCCCTCGAAGTAGGGGCGAAGCGTGGGGCGCTCCAGTACCTCACGGTAGAACCGGGAAACGATGCGGCTGACCGTAGGCACGCCGCCGTACTTCTCAAACAGGTTCATGAGGGCACTCAGGTGGCATTGCCATCAATTGTTGCGATGCATCATGCCCGCTGAAGCAATGACCCCTGGAAAGCCTAGGCTTTACTGCGCCTGGCGCTCGCACGGCCCATGCCCTGCAGCGGTCGGCGTTATGCTGCGCCGCTTACCTGACACCCGTGTCCGACACCCGCGCAGATCCGAACGAACATGGCGCCCGCTTCGTAAGCGGGTCCGAGAGTACGGGCACGCCTGAGCAGGCCCTGGCCGCCTTGCAGGAAGCGCATGCGCAACAGACGCTGGAGCTTCAGCGGGTACGCGCCGATCTGGACCGGTTGCTAGACGCTTCCATCGAGATGAGCGTGCAGGCCGAAGCAGGACGATCGGCAGAACTGGCCAGCCGCGCCAAGAGCGAGTTTCTGGCCACCATCAGCCACGAGATCCGCACCCCGCTGCATGGCATCTTGGGCAACGCCGAGCTGCTGCTGGGAACCCGGCTGGACGAAGACCAGAAGCGCTGCGTGCGGCTGTTGCGCTCAAGTGCCCAGGCACTGACCGACATCCTCAACGACGTACTGGACTACTCCAAGATCGAAGCGGGGCGACTGGGACTCAACACCGAACCCTTCGATCTGGGTGCCTGCGCCACAGACGCCGCGGCCCTGTTCGAGTCTGTGGCGCGCAACAAAGGGCTGCGCCTGCAGCTGCGGCTGCCGCACGATCTGCCTCCTGCCGTGGTGGGCGACGCCAGCCGGCTGAGGCAGGTGCTGCTGAACCTGCTGGCCAACGCAGTGAAGTTCACCGCCCGAGGCGAAGTGAGCTTGGTGCTGGAGCCGACGACGCCATCTGCGCCCTTCGGCCCCGGCACCACGGAGGTGACCTATCGCGTGGTGGTGCAAGACACCGGCATCGGTATCCGGGCAGACCGACTGAAGCTCCTTTTTGAGCCCTTCCAGCAACTAGACGCCTCCATGACGCGGCGCTTTGGAGGCACGGGCCTGGGTCTGGCCATCAGTCAGCGCCTGGTGGGGCTTATGGGCGGCACGATCAAGGCAGACAGTCGCGAGGGCGAGGGCAGCCGATTCCACTTCACGCTCACCTGGCCAACCGCCCAGAACCTCGGCCCCGCCGCTACGGCAGGGCCTCGCTTGGATGCCAGCCTGGCCCGCACGCAGCCCATGAGCATCCTCCTGGTGGAAGACAACGCCACAAACCAGGCAGTGGGCCTGGAGATGCTGGATCGGCTCGGGTACAGCGCGGCCCTGGCGGTCGATGGCCTCGCTGCCGTGCAGGCCCAGCGTGAAGGCTTGTACGACCTCATCCTGATGGACATCCAGATGCCCGGCATGGACGGGGTGGAAGCCGCCCGGTGCATCCGCGCCCTGCACAGCGTGCAACGTCCCCGCATCGTGGCGCTCACCGCCAACGCGGCGGCGGAAGACAGGCAGGCCTACCTGGACGCGGGCATGGACGACCACCTGGCCAAGCCCTTCGAGATGAGGGATCTGGCCGCCGTGATCACACGAGCCTTCAAGGCACGCCAAACCCAAGAGACCGTTCCGACGGATTCTGCGCAAGTGCTGGACGACGCCATACGCGACTCGCTGAAACGCCAGTTCGGGCAAGCCTTTCTGGAACGCCTGGATGAGACCTACCTGCGTACCGCCGCGCCATTGGTGCACGCCGCAGGCGCGGCCTTGGCCGCCGAAGACGGGCCGGCGTTGCAGCGCGCTGCGCATGCGTTGAAGTCCAGCAGTGCCAACGTCGGCGCCGTTGCGCTGTCGCGGCTGTGCGCCGAGCTGGAAATTCTGGGCAAGAAAGGTCAGTTGAATGAAGCAGTCCCCCTGATGACCGCCGCCGAGCGCTCGTGGCTGGGGGTGCAGCAAGCCTTGCAGCGACCCCAAACCCGTTGAATCGCACCTGAAGACACCGGCCATGGGCGGGTTCGACTTCGTGCAGCAGCTTCACAAAGTCCCGGCGCAGCGCTGCCACTAATACGACAGGCTTGCATACCCGCTCTGGCGCGAGGCCGCGAGGGCCTGGCCGAGGGTGTGGATGCCGCGGTCGGCCAGCAGCGGCACCAGTTTCTGGAAGACCTCGGCCGTCACCAGAGCATCGCCCAGTGCCGTGTGCCGCCCGACCACGCGAACCCCGAGGCGCTCGGCGATGGCCTCCAGCCGATGGGACTCCTGCTGCGGATGCAGCACAGCCGACAGCAGCAAGGTGTCCAGCACCGGCTGATCGAAGCGCAGGCCGGTGGCGGCTTCCTTGAGCTGCAGGAAGCGCATGTCGAAGGCGGCGTTGTGCGCCACCAGCACGGTGTCCTGCGCGTAGCGGTGGAACGCGGGCAGCACCTGCTGGATCGTCGGCTGTCCCTGCACCATGTCGGGCGTGATGCCGTGGATGGGAATGGACGCCGACGGAATCGAACGTCGCGGATCGACCAGCTGGTCGAAGCGTTCGCCCCGCAGCAGCTTGCCATTGACCATGCGAACGGCACCGATCTGCAGGATCTCGTCGCCGCCGGCCGGGTCCAGGCCGGTGGTCTCGGTGTCGAAGATGGTGAACGACAGCGCGGCCATGGGCCGGTCTTCCAGTGCCTGATCCGTGTCACGTTGGGCGAAGAGATCGAAGTCGTAGAACACCGGCCGGCTGTCGGTGAGGTCGATCGCCTGCGCCGCGCGAGGTGGGTGGTCTTCCGCGGTGTCCTGGGCCACTGGGGCCTGCGGGTCAACGGCCGATGCAGCCTGGGTCTGCAGCATCAGCACAAAGCCCGTCAGGGGCGGCGCGCCCGGGCCGGGCGGGCGGGCGCTGGGCGACGCGTCGGACGCCTCCTCCACGCCGCGCACGGGTGCCATCTGCACCCGCAGCAGGTGGCCGCCCGGCGCAGGGCTCACAAAATCGGCCGTGGGATGCTCCGCCCCGCGTTGCAGACGAACTTGCAGGCTCTGCAAGGCCTGGGTCACCCGCTCGCGGTCCAGGGTGGCATAGATAGAGCGGCCCAGGCCGATCAGATCGGCACCACCGAGCGACAGTGACGATGAAGGTGACGCCGCTTGCAGCAGGCGGAACTGCAGGCGTGCCCGGGTGTTGTAGAGCAGGATGCGGCCGTCGAGGTTGCAGACCACCACCGCCTGGGTCAACTCGCTCATCAGGGCGGCCAGGCGGTTGCGCTCCAGCTCGATGGCGCGGCTGGCGCGGGCCACTTCCTGCGCCACATCGGCACGCAACTGCTCGCGCTGCGCTGCCAGGGCTTCCAGGGTCTGCGCCAAGGCGCGCAGGTCAGCGGGCCAGGAAGCGCTACCGACGGTACGCCCCCCGGGTGTGGTCAGCAGCACGAGGGCTTGTTCAGCCAGTTGGGCCGGTGCGGCCACCAACCGTCGGTACAGCGTAGCCGCCACCGCTGCGGCAGCCCCCACCAGGACCAGACCCGGCAGCAGCAGCACCGGCCAGCGCTCGGACGTCAGCGCACGCCAGGCCGCCTGTTCATCCTCGGACAGCATGGACACCAGCAGCGCCTGTCCCGCGACGACGAACCCACCCAGGGCCAGCGCACAGAGCAAGGCCGCACCGCCCACCGCCCAAGCCAAGCCGGGGCCGCGTCGCTGCGCACGGGGGACAGGGGGGATCTGGGGGCTTGTCATGGGTCGGGGCCATTGCCGGGTTACTACACAGCCAATGCGGAGCCACCGCAGAACCGGCCACCCGCAGCTTACGCCCGATCACTCCCGGACGACCGTGACCGTGCAGTCGGACTTGGCCACCACCTCGGAACTCACGCTGCCCAGGTAACGGCGCAGGGTGGACGCGCCCCGTGCGCCCATGACGATGTGGTCCACGTGGTTGCGCTCAGCAAAGTCGACGATGGCGGCGGCCGGGTCCGGGGCTTCCAGCACATGAAAGGTCAGGCGTCCATCGTCCAGCTGCAGTTCCTGGCTGATGGGGCGGGCCCAGTGCTTCAGGCCCACGAGTTGCCGGACATGCACGCTCTGGCCTTCGGCGTCCACCAACTCGTCCATGCCGATGCGCGCCACCTTCATCACGCTGACACAGGCCAGGCGGGCCGAGGGCTCGGTCACCAGGATGCGGCGCACGGTCTCGCGCAGCTGACCCAGCAAGCCGGCTTCGGCGTGTTCGATGTCCACCGCCGCCATGATGATGGGGCTCTTCATGACCTGGCTGGACACCTTCTCGTTCGCGTCTCGGGCGGGTTCAGCGCCCATCGCGCGGAACCAGCGGCGAAAGCGGCTCCACGCGCCCCGCGGGGCCTGCTGATCAGCACGGGCCGTCAGCGGCACCTGCAGGGGGTTCTGCAGGGCCAAGGCCAACTGGGCCGCGCTTTGCCAGCGCCGCGCCGGGTCCACCTCCAGGCACTTCAGGATGACTTCCTGCAGCCACGGCGGGCAGTCCTCGCGCAAGGTGCGCGGCGGCACGGGGTCGGTGTACAGGCGGCGGCGCAAACCGCGCACCGAATCGGGCGAACCGAAGGGCCGCTCGCCAGTGGTGAAGTGGTAGAGCATCACGCCCAGGGCGAACAGGTCCGAGCGCGGGTCGTTGCGGACGAACTGCACCTGCTCGGGCGACATGTAGGGCCCCGTGCCCATGGGCAGGCGAAATTCCTCTTCCAGCAGATCGGGCAGATGGTCGTGGCGCGACAGGCCGAAGTCCACCAGCACGGCGGTGCCGTCGGGCCTGAACATGATGTTGCTGGGCTTGACATCGAGATGGACCAGATGCTGCCGATGGAGGTCGTGCAGCGCCGTGGCCACGCGCGAGCCGATCTCGATCACCTCGTCCAGGGGCAGCGGTGCGGCGTCCAGGCGGGGCCGCAAGGACACCCCCTTGATGCACTCCATGACGATGTAGGGCTGGCGCGTGAAGTCGCCGCGCGCCACATAGCGCGGGACATGAGGGCCCTTCAGGGCGGGCAGGATCATCTGCTCGACTTCGAAGCCCACGATGGTGGCCGGGTCCTCGCCGCCCTTGATGCGCGGCACCTTCATGATCAAGGGCTCGTCCTGCGGACCCTCGGTGGGCGTGACGCGCCACAGATGGGCCATGCCGCCCATGTGCAGCTTCTCCTCCAACCGCCAGCCGTCCACGACCTGGCCGATCTGCAAGGGTCCAAGTCCCGTGGCGTCTTGCGCAGGCTGGGCTGTGAGCTCGGGCTGCGGCCGGGCTGCGCCGTTGGGTGGGGTGTCCGGTTCAATCATGTCGAGGGGGCATGCCAAGGCGCCAGGCGGCCGGTCGGGTCACCGCCCGTCCGTCAGACGCAGGGCCAGCTCCTGCGGCAGCCCTTCATCACGCAGGCGTGCGCAGGCGGCTTCGGTGTCATAGGGCACGCGCCAGGACGTGACCACTCCGGCCACGGTGTCATGCATCAGATAACAGGCCGCCGGATTGCCATCGCGCGGCTGGCCGGCAGCCCCCGGGATCACCAGCCACCGGCGCTGCGGCAACAAGGGCACCGGCACGCCCGGCGTGGGAACGAACTCGCCCGCCTTGCCCAGGGCCGAGAGGTGGTACAGCCGCGGTTCATGAACGTGGCCGCAGAACGTCAGGCGGCAACGCGTGGCCTGCAGGCTGCGCACGGCATCCGCACGTCCCCCGATGTAGGCCCACTCGGCCGGCGCGAAGGCGTTGGCATGGACATACAAGGTCTCCCCTTCTTCCCAGGCCAGTGGCAGACGGGCCAGGAAGTCGAGCTGGTCTTTGGACAGCTTGGACCGGGTCCACTCGATGAGCGCGACGACGGCCGCGCGCATGCTCGAGGAACCGCCCGCGGCCACGGCCGCGTCATGGTTGCCCTGGATGGCGATGGCGCCGCGGGCCACCTCCTGCCGCACCCGGTCGACCACCCAGCCCGGGTCGGCCCCGTAGCCCACGAAGTCCCCCAGGAACACCCGTCGCTCGGCACCTTGGCTGAGCGCGTGTTCCAGCACCGCCTCCACCGCCTGGCGGTTGGCGTGCAGGTCGGTGATGAGGGCGATCTTCACGATGGAATGAAAAAAGGGGGCCAGCCCTGGCGAGAGCGGCCCCCGTTCACCGACGTCGGTTCAAGTCACTTCGATGCTGCCGATGCAGCCGCCGGGGCGCTGGCCTCAGCGGGCGCCGGCGTCGCTGCGTGACCGGCACCTGAGGCGGCCGGCGGGTGGGCATCGATGCCGTGCTTCTCACCGCTCATGTCGATGTCACCCCCCTTGGAGAGGATGAACAACGCGAGCGCGGCGAACACTGCGAATGCAACAAGCAGTTTCCACATGATGGTCTCGTCCTCGTGCCGGGCTCAATCGCCGGCAAAGATGTCGCGGTCCTTGGTCTCACGCACGAAGATCATGCCGATGACGAAGGTGACCGCAGCGATGGTGATGGGATACCACAGGCCGTGGTAAATGTTGCCGTTCTGCGCCACCATCGCGAAAGCGATCGTGGGCATCAGGCCACCGAACCAGCCGTTGCCGATGTGGTACGGCAAGCTCATTGAGGTGTAACGGATGCGGGTGGGGAACAGTTCCACCAACATGGCCGCGATCGGGCCGTAGACCATGGTCACGTAGATCACCAGGATCGTCAGGATGCCGACCACCTTCCACCAGGCGCCGGAGCCAAAGGGAATCGGGTCGGCCTTGGGCGGGTAGCCCGCAGCCTTCATGGCCTCGGCCACGTCCTTCTTGAAGGCCGCGATGGCCTTGCCGCTGGCATCGTCAAACTTGTGGCCACCGGCCGTCAGCACGCCCGTGGGCACGTTGATGGACTTGTCGCCAATCTGCACCACAGCCTGCTGGCCGGCCTTCTCCACGGTCTCGTAGCTGGCCGAAGCCTGCGCCAGAGAGCGCTTGGCGATGTCGCAGGAGCTGGTGAAGTCCACGTCACGCGCGATCGGGCTGCCCTGGAACGAGCACTGGGCTGGGTCTACCGTCACGCTGATCTTGGCGCTCTTCTGGGCGGCGGCCAGCTTGGGGTTGGCGGCTTCCGTCAGCGCGCTGAACAGCGGGAAGTAGGTCACCACGGCCAGCGCCAGGCCGGCCATGATGATGGGCTTGCGGCCGATCTTGTCCGACAGCGTGCCGAACACCACGAAGAACGGTGTGCCGATGATCAGCGACACGGCCACCAGGATGTTGGCGGTGGAGCCGTCAACCTTCAGCACGTTCTGCAGGAAGAACAGCGCATAGAACTGGCCCGAGTACCAGACCACGGCCTGACCGGCCACCAGGCCCACCAGCGCCAGGATCACGATCTTCAGGTTCTTCCACTGGCCGAAGCTCTCGGACAAAGGCGCCTTGGAGGTCTTGCCCTCGGACTTCATCTTCTGGAAGGCGGGGGACTCGCTCATCGACATCCGGATCCACACGCTGATGGCCAGCAGCAGGATGGAGACGAGGAACGGCACGCGCCAGCCCCAGTCGGCAAACTCGGCCTCGCCGATGGCGGTACGCGTTCCCAGGATGACCATCAGGCTGAGGAACAGGCCCAGCGTGGCGGTGGTCTGGATCCAGGAGGTGTAGGCACCGCGGCGGCCCATGGGCGCGTGCTCGGCCACGTAGGTGGCGGCACCGCCGTACTCACCGCCCAGTGCCAAGCCCTGCAGCATGCGCAGCACGATCAGGATGACCGGCGCGGCCACGCCGATGGCGGCGTAGGACGGCAGCAGGCCCACCACGAAGGTGGACACGCCCATGATCAGGATGGTGACCAGGAAGGTGTACTTGCGGCCGATCATGTCGCCCAGACGGCCGAACACCAGCGCGCCGAAGGGACGCACGATGAAGCCGGCCGCGAACGCGAGCAGCGCGAAGATGAACGCGGCGGAAGGATCCAGGCCGCTGAAGAACTGCTTGGCGATGATGGCCGCCAAGGAGCCGTAGAGGTAGAAGTCGTACCACTCGAACACGGTGCCGAGCGACGAGGCGAAGATGACCTTCTTTTCCTCTTTCGTCATCGGCGCTGCAGCGGCCTGGCCGCCAGAGCCTGCGATAGATGCCATGGGATGTCTCCTGTAAGGAACGGGTTGCGCAGCGGATCGCCATGCAATGACCTTACTTTCGATGAGGGCTCTGACCCCCCTCTGACGCTGAACTGATGCGGGGCTTGCAACCTAGGTGGTAACCCGCCCTCAACTTTTCATATTGTGAATTTTCAGGGTCTGCGAGGCGCAGACTTCCGAGCGCCAAACCCTGAAACACAGCACCTGAGCGCTGCCCAGGCCGACAACGGCTGTAAGTTCAGGCCCTGGAGACGCGGGGGCGCGACTGGGCCGCCTGGTCCCAGGCGGGGCCGGCAAACCAGGGGTCGCCCCGCAGGGCAGCCCTGAGCATGGGCAGGGCGTCGTCGCCCCAGAAGGCGCGACCGTCGAGCACGACGGTGGGCACGCCGAACACGCCCTGCGCCAGGGCCGCGTCACCGGCGGCGCGCAGCTCGGCCTTCACCTCCGGACCGTCAGGGTCGCGCTGCGGTGTCAGGGTTTGCCGCAAGACGGCCAGTCGCTCAGGGCAGGCGGCGTCCAGCCCACCGCGCCATACGTGGTGGAACAAGACCTCCACCACCCGCCGGTTGGGTGTGCCGCCGGGCCGGGCACAGGCCAGCGCCAGGCGCAGCAGGGGCAGCGGGTTGAAGGGATGGGCGGCCGGCAGGTCCAGCGGCGTGCCCTGGGTGTGCGCCCGCCAGGCAACATCGCGGTAGGTCCAGGCGCGCTTGGGTTCGATCTCGGCCGGTCCCTTGTGCGCGTGCTGCTTGAGCAGGCCCGCAAACAACACCGGCCGGTAGTCAACGCTGTAGCTCAGCCCTTCCAGCACCTGCGGCAAGCGCTCGAAGGCGAGGTAGGCATAAGGCGAAATGGGGTCGAACCAAAAGCTCAGGTGCTTCATGAATCGGCTTTCGGAACCCCCATCAGCGGATTGACCCTTGGGGGGCCGATCAAGGCGCGCAGCGCCGTCTGCCGCTGCGGCAGCAACTCCCAGACGCGCCGCCTGGCAGCCTCGTCCATGCCACCCCAGGCGGCGATCTCGTCAAGGGTGCGGGCGCAGCCCTCGCACCACCCCGTGCCGGCGTGCATGCGGCAGATGTTGATGCAGGGGCTGGCTTGGGCCATCAGACCTCTCCGAAGGCAGCGGCGGGCAGCGCCCGGCAACAGCGGGCGTTGACGATGCAAGAGGACGACGGAACCATGGGCCTATTCTGGGTCAAACGGTGGCTTTCTTTGCCAGGAGTGCCCGACCCACCCTGGAGACAGGAAGGCGGCCCAGTTCCGCAGAGATCCAGGCCCCCGCGCTGGCCAGGGCGTCCAGGTCCACCCCAGTCTGGATGCCCAGACCGTTGAGCAGGAAGACCACGTCCTCGGTGGCGACGTTGCCCGTCGCGCCCTTGGCATAGGGGCAGCCGCCCAATCCGGCCACGCTGGCGTCAAACACATGCACCCCCATCTCCAGGCAGGCGTAGATGTTGGCCAGCGCCTGGCCATAGGTGTCGTGGAAGTGTCCACTCACCTCTTCGATGGGGAAATGCTTCAGCGCCCGCTCCATGGCGGCCTGCACCTTGCGCGGCGTGCCCACGCCGATGGTGTCGGCAATGCCGCAGTGCTGCACGCCCAGCGCCTTCATGCCCACCACCACGCGCTCCACCTCGTCGGCGCTGACCTCGCCCTGGTAGGGGCAGCCCACAGCGCAGGAGACGGCGGCGCGCACCTTGATGCCCTGGGCCAGCGCCAGCTGCACCACGGGGCGGAAGCGCTCGATGCTCTCCTCGATGCTGCAGTTGATGTTGCGGCGGCTGAAAGCCTCGCTGGCCGCGCCGAACACGACGATCTCGTCCGGCCGCCCCGCCAGCGCGGCCTCCAGCCCCTTGAGATTGGGCGTCAGCACCGAGTAGCGCACGCCAGGGCGGCGGGCGATGCCGGCCATCACCTCGGCCGCGTCGGCCATCTGCGGCACCCACTTGGGGCTGACATAGCTGGTGACCTCGATCTCGCGCAGGCCGGCGTCCTGCAGGCGGGACACCAGCTCGATCTTGGTGGCCGCAGGGATGGGCTGCGCCTCGTTCTGCAGGCCGTCGCGCGGGCCCACATCCACCAGTGTGACATGGGAAGGCAAGGATGAGCTCATGCCGCAGCCTCCATCTTCAGCAGTTCGGCACCTTCGGCCACCTGGTCTCCGGCTGCATGCAGCCACTGGGCCACCACACCATCGCGCGGGGCGCTGATGGTGTGTTCCATCTTCATGGCCTCCATCACGGCCAGGGCCTGACCCTGGCGCACGGCCTGACCCGGGCTCACCAGCAAGGACATCAGCTTGCCCGGCATGGGCGCCACCAGACCCCCCGCGGCACCCGCGGCCTCACCTGCACCACGGGCCGGGTCCAGCAGTTCCAGCACCGCATAGCCCGCGGGGCCGAACACGCTGAAGCGCCCGCCCGCTGCGTAGACGCTCAGGCTCTGGCGGTGTCCGCCCATGCGGATGTCGTGCCGGCGCTCTCCTGCGGCGTCGGACTGCACCCGGGCTTGCAGCGCCAGACGCTCCCCCTGCAGTGTGAGGACCGACAGTCCGTCATGGGTGCGCTCCAGCAGCACCTCCTGGCGCTCATCCGCCTGCTCGAAGCTCAGGCGCCGGCGCGACAGGCCGTGGGCGCGCCACCCGTCGGTGTGGCTCCAGGGGTCCGCCCCCTGCCCTTGCGCCTCCTGAGCCTGCAGGTGCGACACCACGCCCGCCACGGCCCAGGCCAGGGGCAGGCCCGGGGCGTTGAACAGCGCCTCGCGTTCACGCTCGATCAAGGCGGTGTCCAGGTCGGCCTGGGCGAAGGAGCGGCTGCCCACCACGCGGCGCAGGAAGCCCACGTTGGTGTGCAGACCCACCAGCTGCGTGTCGCGCAGTGCGGCGTCCAGGCGGGCCAGCGCCTGCGCGCGGTCTTCGCCCCAGACGATGAGCTTGGCGATCATCGAGTCGTACCAGGGGCTGACCGCATCACCTTCGACAAAGCCCGTGTCCACCCGCGGCTGCACGTCGTCAGCCTGGAAGGCCACGTGAGCCGGCCAGCGCGCCACCTGCAGCGTGCCCGTGGCGGGCAGGAAGTTGGCGTCCGGGTTCTCGGCGCAGATGCGGGCCTCGATGGCATGGCCGCGCATGGCCAGCTGCGCCTGCTGTAGCGGCAAGGGCTGACCTGCGGCCACGCGCAATTGCCACTCCACCAGGTCCTGCCCGGTGATGGCCTCGGTGACCGGGTGCTCCACCTGCAGCCGGGTGTTCATCTCCATGAAGTAGAAGCGGCCGTCCTGCTCGGCGATGAATTCCACCGTGCCGGCGCCCACGTAGCCCACGGCCTGAGCCGCCGCCACCGCCGCCGCGCCCATCTCGGCGCGACGCTCGGGCGTCATGCCGGGGGCGGGGGCTTCCTCCAGCACCTTCTGGTGGCGACGCTGCACCGAGCAATCACGCTCGAACAGATAGACCGCGCCCCCCAGGCTGTCGCAGAACACCTGGATCTCGATGTGGCGTGGGCGCGTGACGTAGCGCTCCACCAGCACATGGTCATCACCAAAGCTGGCCTTGGCCTCGCGCTGGCAGCTGGCCAGCGCAGCGGCGAAGTCTTCGGCTCGATCCACGCGGCGCATGCCCTTGCCGCCACCGCCCGCACTGGCCTTGATGAGCACGGGGTAGCCGATGCGGTCAGCCTCGCGCTGCAGCAGGGCCGGGGCGTTGTCCTGCCCGTGGTAACCCGGTACCAGTGGCACGCCGGCCTTCTCCATCAAGGCCTTGGCCGCGGCCTTGCTGCCCATGTCGCGGATGGCCGAGGGCGGCGGGCCGATGAAGACCAGCCCGGCGTCAGCGCAGGCCTGGGCGAAATCCTCGTTCTCCGACAGGAAGCCGTAGCCCGGATGCACCGCCTGCGCCCCGGTGGCCTTGGCCGCTTCGAGGATGCGCTCCCAGCGCAGGTAGCTGTCGCGCGGCGCGCTGGCCCCGATGTGCACCGCCTCGTCGCAGGCACGCACATGGCGAGCGTCGGCGTCGGCGTCGGAGTACACCGCCACGGTGCGGATGCCCAGGCGCCGCGCGGTGGCGGCGACGCGGCAGGCGATCTCGCCCCGATTAGCAATCAATATCTTCTGGAACATAGGGCCTCCGCGGCTCGATCGCCGTTCGCTGCGCTCATCGCCATGCCGGCTCACGCTTGTTCAGGAACGCCTGCACGCCCTCCCGGCCCTCGTCGCTGGCGCGGATGTCGGCGATGCGACGCGCGGTCTCGGCGCGCAGATCGGGGGTGATCTCGCGGCCGGCAAAGTCTTGCACCAGGCGCTTGCAGGCCTTCACCGCCGCCGGGCCGTTGCCCACCAGCAGGGCCACGATCTCGTCGACCTTGGCGTCCAGTGCGTCGGGGGCCACCAGCTCGTGGACGAAGCCCATCTCACGCGCTTGCGCAGCGCTGAAGCGCTCGGCGGTGATGAAGTAGCGCCGCGCGGCCTGCTCGCCCATGGCGCGCATCACGTAGGGGCTGATGGTGGCCGGAAGCAAGCCCAGCCGCGCCTCGCTCAGGCAGAAGTGCATGCCCTCAGCCGCCACCAGCACGTCGCAGCACGCGGCCAGGCCCATGCCGCCGGCGTAGCAGTCGCCATGCAGCCGCCCCACCACCGGCAGCGGGCAGCTGTATATGGCCCACAGCATCTCCGCCAGGCGGGTGGCGTCGGCGCGGTTGTCCTCCCAGCCGTAGCCGGCCATGGACTTCATCCAGTTCAAGTCCGCACCAGCGCAAAAGGCCTTGCCATGCCCACCCAGCACGATGACCCGAACACCCGGGTCCTGCCCCAGGCGGGTGAAGGTCTGGGCCAGCTCGGTGATCACGCCATCGTTGAAGGCGTTGCGGACCTCGGGGCGGTTGAGAAAGACCTTGGCTACACGGCCTTCGATGTGGATGTCCAGGGTGTTCATGGTCTTTCCTCAATACCGCTTCGCCGCTTCATCCAGCATCACCTCCGTCGCCCCACCGCCAATCGCCAGGATGCGGGCGTCGCGCCACAGGCGCTCGATGGCCATGCCGCGCATGTAGCCCATGCCACCGTGCACCTGCTGGCAACCCAGCGTCACCTCGTTGACCAGCTCGCCCGTCAGCGCCTTCAACAGCGACACGTCCTGCACGATGTCGTGGCCCTGCGTCACGCGCCAGGCGCAGTGGTACAGGTAGGCCCGGGCCGCGCGGGTCTTGGCGTCCAGCATCGCCAGCTTCTGGCGCACCGCCTGCTTGTCCCACAGCGTGCCGCCGAAGGCCTGGCGCGTGCGGGCGTGGTCCACCGCCAGTTTCAGCGCCTGCGTGCAGTGCCCCACGGCCATGGCACCCAGCGCGATGCGCTCGGTCTGGAAGTTCTTCATCACCGCGTAGAAGCCCTTGCCTTCCTCGCCCAGCAGGTGCGCGGCCGGTACCCGGCAGTTGTCGAAGTGCAGCTCGGCCGTGTCGGAGCACAGCCAGCCGGTCTTCTCGAGCTGCCGGCTCACGGTGAAGCCAGGCGTGCCCTTCTCCACGGCGAAGATGGAGATCTCGTGCCGCGCCGTGCCGGTGCGCGCGGCGACGAAGTACAGGTCGGCGTGCACGCCGTTGGTGATGAACAGCTTGCTGCCGTTGATCACCCACTCGTCACCATCGCGCCGCGCCGTGGCGCGCATGCCCGCCACGTCCGAGCCCGCGCCGGGCTCGGTGACGGCCACCGCGGTGATGGTGCGGCCGCTGGTGACGCCCGGCATCCAGCGCGCCTGCTGCGCCGGGTTGCCGGCGTGGTGCAGGTGCGGGCTGGCCATGTCGGTGTGCACCAGCACCGTGACGATGAAGCCGCCGAAGGTGCTCTGGCTCAGCGCCTCGGCAAACACCAGGTTGGTCATGGCGTCGGCACCGGCGCCGCCATGTTCGGGCGCGTACACCAGGCCCAGCAGGCCGGCGTCGCCCATCTTGCGCAGCACCTCGCGCGGCACCATGCCCTGGCGCTCCCAGGCTTCGGCATAAGGCTCCACTTCGCGCGCCAGGAAGCGGGCAATCTGCTCGCGCAGCAGTTCGTGTTCAGGGGTGTCGTGGATCTGCTGTTGCATGGTGGCCGTCCTCACATCCTGAACACGCCGAACTTCGGGCTCTCGGGGATGGGCGCGTTCAAGCTGGCGCTGAGGGCCAGGGCCAGCACGCGGCGGGTGTCGGCGGGGTCGATCACACCGTCGTCCCACAAGCGAGCGCTGGAGAAGTAGGGGTGGGCCTGGTGGGCGAACTGGTCCAGGATGGGCTGCTTGAAGGCGGCTTCCTGCTCCTGGGTCCACTGTCCGCCCTTGGCCTCGATACCGTCGCGCTTGACGGTGGCCAGCACGCTGGCGGCCTGCTCGCCACCCATCACCGAGATGCGTGCGTTGGGCCACATCCACAGGAAGCGCGGCGAGTAGGCGCGGCCGCACATGCCGTAGTTGCCCGCGCCGAAGCTGCCGCCGATGATGACGGTGAACTTGGGCACCGTGGCCGTGGCCACCGCCGTGACCATCTTGGCGCCGTGCTTGGCAATGCCCTCGGCCTCGTACTTGCGCCCGACCATGAAGCCGGTGATGTTCTGCAGAAAGATCAGCGGCACGCGGCGCTGGCAGCACAACTCGATGAAGTGCGCACCCTTCATGGCCGACTCGCTGAACAGCACGCCGTTGTTGGCCACGATGCCCACCGGCTGCCCTTCGATGTGCGCAAAGCCGGTGACCAGCGTGGCGCCGTAGCGCGCCTTGAACTCGTCGAACACGCTGCCGTCGACGAGGCGCGCGATGACCTCGCGCACGTCATAGGGCTTGCGCGCATCCGTGGGCACGATGCCGTGCAGTTCCTTCGCGTCGAACAGCGGCGCACGCGGCGCGGCCAGACGCATCTGCTCGGGCTTGCGCCAGTTGAGGTTGGCGACGATGGAGCGTGCGATGGCCAGGGCGTGGGTGTCGTTGTCGGCCAGGTGGTCGGCCACGCCCGACAGCCGGGTGTGCACATCACCACCGCCCAGGTCTTCGG
>Ga0315900_10004115_pt1 | contig 20668 bp, 19 predicted proteins | sample LakEriMetagenome_FD_203521 | JGI IMG/M metagenome (GOLD analysis project Ga0315900, IMG submission 203521) | Freshwater fungal communities from buoy surface, Lake Erie, Ohio, United States - Buoy 12 MA114 | ecosystem: Environmental > Aquatic > Freshwater > Lake > Lake biofilm | place: USA: Lake...
GCGTGAAGGACGCGGCCGGTGTGCGCAACGTCGTGAACGTGCTGTCGCATTTTCCTGCGGATGATCTGCTGATCGTGGTGAGCGCCATGGGCAAGACGACCAATGCGCTGGAGGAAGTGGTGTGGGCGTTCGCCGAGGGGCGACCGACGAAAGCGTTGGTGGATGCCCTCCGGGCCTCGCATCTGTCCGTACTTGCCGAGGTGGCACCGGGCGACGTGTTGGCAGTGACCTCGCTTGAGAATGCGTTCCGAGACCTGCAGCGGACCCTTGCGCACCGTTCTTCGGGTCGGATCGATGAGGATTATGACCAGGTCGTGGCGATGGGCGAGATCTGGAGCACCCTGATCGTGAGCGCACACCTGAAACATGCCGGCCTGGCGAACCAGTGGGTCGACGCCCGCACCGTGGTGCGCACAGATGATGGGTTCAGGGCGGCGAAGGTGCAGTGGGAGGCCTGCGAGAACCTGGCCACACGTTACCTGACACCTCACTTCATGACCAGGCCAGGTCGTGTGGTGACGCAAGGTTTCATCGGACGGACCGCCGATGGGCAGACGACCACGCTCGGTCGCGAAGGATCCGATTTCAGCGCGGCCATATTCGCTTATCTGTTGGATGCCGAAAGCGTCACCATCTGGAAGGACGTGCCCGGCATGTTCAACGCTGATCCCAAGCGCTTCCCGGACACCAGGTTGCTCAGCCACATCAGCTACCGCGAGGCCATCGAGCTCAGCTACTTCGGTGCCAGCGTGATCCACCCGCGCACGCTGCAGCCGCTGCAGCGCAAGCACATCCCGCTCTATGTGCGCTCCTTCATCGACCTGGGCGCGCCCGGCAGCACCATCGATGACCGCAGCGAGAACGACTCGCTCATCCCTTCGTTCATCGTCAAGCCGAAGCAGCTGCTCATCAGCATCACGCCGCGCGACCTCAGCTTCATCGTGGAGGAGAACCTCAGCGGCATCTTCTGGCTCTTCGCCCAGCACAACGTGCGCATTGACCTGATGCAGAACAGCGCGCTGGCCTTCAGCGTGGTGGTGGACGATACGCCGCGCAGCCGCCAGCTGATCGAGGAGCTGCGCAAGGTCTACGAAGTGCGGTACAACGAGGGCTGCGAGCTGGTCACGGTGCGGCATTATGACGACCCGACCCTCTCCAGGCTTTCCGCAGGCCGGGAGGTCCTGCTGGAGCAGCGTTCGCGCACCACCGCGCGTTTCGTGCTGAAGTAGCATCGCTGCCGATACCTTCGTTGCATGCGTTCGTGGGTGCTCCTTTGCATGTGGCCGGTGCTGGTCATCGCCCTGTTGTTGCCGTCCCGGTCCATCGCACAGGACCTCACAACGGCGGAGCGCAAGGAGGCGATCGCCGAGCACAAGGCACGGATCGCCCGTGCGGATACGGCCGGTGATGCCCAGGAGGCCGCCCGGCAGCGCATCATGCTGGCCCCGCTGCTTCCCGCTGCCCAGGCACGACGCGTCCTGGAAGAGGCAGCGCTCATCGCGGACTCGGCCCAGCTTTTTGGGAATGAAGCGCTTCGCGCGCACCAGGGGTTGATGGACCTGTATGCCGGGCAGGGCAACTGGCGCAAGGCCTTCGAAGAGTCGCGCACCGTTCAAGAGCTGCAGTCGCGGGAACAGCAGCGGGAACTGGACTTCGCCGTGGCCTCCGAGCAGTCGAAGCTGGAGCTGATCGAGGCCCGCCGTGACAGCGTGGAATCCGCGTGGCGCACGGAGCAGGCAGTGGTCAACGCCGAGCGAGATCGCTTCCGCAATGGTATGCAGCGTTGGCAGCTGATCGCTGCGGTCCTGCTCGTGGTCGCCGTGGTGGTCGGGTTCATCGGTTTGGCGTCGGCCAGGAAGCAGCGCCGCAGCGTGGAGGCCCGCATGCAGCAGCTTGCCGGGGAGGTGGAGCAGCTGCGATCCCGAATGGCGGCGATGGTCCCGCCCTCAACGCATCCGCCTCCCGTTGTACAGGGTATTGCAGTGGATCCGGTGCAGGTGCCCGTTGCGCCGGAGGTGGGGGAGGACGCCCTGTTGCTGGGCATGTTCCGCAAACAGGCCCCGGAACGCTTGCAGGCCTTGCGGGCTGCGCGGTCCGCCGGTGACCACGACAAGGTGCGGCGCGTGGTGAGCGCCCTGCGTCCTCAGCTGTTCGCCATGGATGAGCCGCGCTTCGCGCCCTTGCATGCTGCGATCACTGCGGCTGACGCACCATCGGACCCGGACACGTGGAATACAATGCTCGATCGGTTCGAGCAGGCCGTGGAGGACCAGTTGAAGCCTTGACCCCCGGGATCAGCGTTCATCCCGCAGCCGGATCGCCCGCTCGGGATGGTCGCTGATGATGCCATCCACGCCAAGCTCGAGCATCCGGCGGATGTCGGCCTCCTCGTTCACGGTCCACACGACCAGCTCGATGTCCCGCTTGCGGAGCTCGTTCAACAAGGCCTCGTCCACCAGTTCGAAGGAAGGGCTGTAGATGGCCGGACTGAACGACAACCGGGCCAGGTTCTTTTCCAGGCCGTCGCTGTTCTCGACGAGGTAGGCCAGGGTGATGTCCGGTCGTTCGGCGTGCACCACCTCCAGCACGGCGGGGTCGAAGGACTGCACGATACAGCGTTCGGCGAGGCCCAGTGAATCGATCGTGGCGATCACCGCACGAACATAGTCGGCGGGTCGGGGCTGGTAGATGCCATACCAGTCGGGGTCGCTCTTGATCTCGATGTTGAACGATGGGCTTGCGGCCCCGTTCATCAGGGCGTGTTCGTCCACGATCTCCACCACTTCGCGCAGGGTGGGCTTCACAGTGGGTCGCTGGTCCTGGTCGGGGAAGCGATCCTGCTCCAGGCTGCCGCAATCGAACCGCTGGATCTCGCCCACGGTCATGCGGTACAGGTTGAAGGCGCGCCCCTGCTCCTCGGTGAGCGCCTCCTGATCCGGGCCCAGGCAGATGGCGGCGTTCATCCACGGTTCGTGCGACACGATCACCTGTCCGTCGCCGCTCAGCACCACGTCCAGTTCAATGACGTCGCAACCCAGTTCCACGGCCTTGCGGAAGGCAGCGATCGAGTTCTCCGGTAGCAGGCCCCGGCAGCCGCGGTGGCCATGCACATCCGGAAGCGGGTTTGGCGTGGTCATGCAGGCGGTGGTTGTCAGGAGCAGCGCGGTCGCAAGGAGTTCAATGCTGCGGGGCATGGGCGATGGCATCAAGGATCTTGTCGGCCAGGACAGTGGCCATTTTCAGTTTGCCTTCATGGGTCACCCCTGCGATGTGGGGGGTCAGCAGCACCCGTTCATCGGCGAGCAAACGTTCCAGCGTTCGTGGAGCCATGGACGGGTCGAGCCCCGAAAGGTCGGCACGTTCGAATTCCAGCACGTCCAGTGCCGCACCGATCACCGTTCCACGGTCCAGGGCATCGAGCAGTGCTGCGGTGTCCACCAGTGGGCCCCGTGCGGAGTTCAGGAACCATACCGGGCGCTGGAAGCGGGCGAAGAAGTCCGCGTTCGCGTAGTGGTGGGTCTCCGGGTTCAGGGGAAGATGCAGGCTCACCACGTCAGCGGCCGCCAGCAGTTCGTCCAACGTGCAGGCTTCCACCCCGCGTTCATTCAGGTCAGTGCGGTACTTGTCGTGTGCCAGGATGCGCACCCCGAAGCCGGTCAGTTTCTCCGCGAATGCGCTGCCCATGTGGCCGAAGCCGATGATGCCCACGGTGCGTCCATGCAGGTCGGTGCCGCGGTTCTCCTCGCGAAGCCACAGGCCGCGGCGTACCTGGGCGTTGGCACGGTGGGTATGCTTCAACAGGGCCAGCAGCTGCGCCACGCACAGTTCACCCACGCCATCGCGGTTGCCTTCGGGACTGTTCAGCACCAGGATCCCGCGCGCCCGACAATGCGCCTGGTCGATGCTCTCCAGTCCCGAACCTACGCGCGCCACGAACCGAAGCACGGGTGCATGTTGCAGCAGATCGCCGGACAAGCGCCGGCTGCGCACCACGATGCCCTGCTGGTCGGCCAGCGCTTGGCCAAGCGCATCATCGTCCAAGTGGTGCAGCGCCGTGGTCTCATGACCGGCCGCCGTCAACCGCTCGGCCAGGACGGGGTGTACGCTGTCGATGAACGCGATCCGCATGGTCAGGGGAACAGGCCGTACATGAGGTGGCCCACGGAGAAGTAGGTGAGCAGCCCGAAGATGTCGTTCAACGTGGTGACAAAGGGGCCGGTGGCGAGCGCGGGGTCCACTTTCATCCGGTCCATGGCCAGGGGGATCACCGTGCCGAACATCGCGGCGGTGAGGATCACCGAGAAGAGGGCGATGCTCACGGTGTAGGTCAGCGCGTGGCTTTCACGCAGCGCCAGGTTCACCAGGAAGATGAGCAGACCGCACACCAGCGCGGTCACCAGCGCCACACGAAGCTCCTTCCACAGGCGGGAGAGGATGTTCACGCCATCCAGCGATCCGGAGGCCAGGCCCTGCACCACGATGGCGCTGGACTGCACCCCCACGTTGCCGGCGGTGGCGGCGATGAGCGGCATGAAGAACGCCAGCTTGGGATCGATGCGCAACTGTCCCTCGTACTGTGCGATGATCTGGGAGGACAGGATGCCCCCGGCAAGGCCGATGAGCAGCCACGGAAGACGTGCGCGCATCTGGACCAGGGGCGTGTCGGTGGCGTCCACGTCCTCGCTGATACCGCTTGCCAGCTGGTAGTCCTCGGTGGCCTCCTCGGTCATCACGTCCATCACGTCGTCGAAGGTGATGCGGCCCATCAGGCGATCCTCTTTGTCCACGACGGGAAGCACCACCACATCGTACTTCTTCATCTTCTTCACCACCTCCTCCACATCGGTGTCCACGGTCACGGCCTCCACGTCGGTGTCGCAGATGTGCTTGATCAGCGTGCGCGTGCTTTCGGCCGAGAACAGCAGTTGCTTCAGCGGCAGGATGCCGTAGAGCCGGTCGTCCTTGTCAACCACGTATACGGTGTAGACGTGCTCCACCTCCTGGGCCTGCCGGCGCATCTCCACCACGGCCCGCGCCACGCTCCAGTCGGTGCGCACCTGCACCAGTTCCTTGGCCATCAGCGCGCCTGCCGTGCCTTCCTCGTAGGTGAGCAGTTCCTGGATGTCCTCGCGCTGTTCCTCGTCGTCGAGCAGGGCGATCACCTCGCGCTGCTTCTCCTCGGAGAGCTCGGACACCACGTCCGCCGCATCGTCCGAATCGATGTGCTCCAGCACGTCCTCGGCGATCTCGCGGCTGGTCAACGACCCGAGCAGCTCCTCGCGCCGGCCCTCGTCCAGTTCGAGCAGCACTTCCGCGGCCTCCTCCGGTTCGAGCAGGCGGTACACGTATACCGCCTCCTCCAAGGTCAGGCGGTCGAGGATGGAAGCGATGTCGGCGGGATGCAGCTCCCTTAGTAGCTCCTGGACGGAACTGTCGCGCCCTTCATCCACGTCCGTGCGGATGCGGTCCAGGATCGGCTTGGTGAGCTCGAAGGACATCGTCGGTCGTTCATGGGCACCCGCTGCGGGAACGGCCGCGAAGGTACGGAAGCGCCCTCGGCCAGCGGGTGGTCAGCCCTGCACAGCCTGCGTCAACGAGACGAAGTCGGCCACGCTCAGTTGCTCCGCGCGCTGGCCTGCGTAGGCTCCTGGCAGTGGCCCCTTCAGCTCAGGGAGTTGCTTGAGCGCATTGGACAGGGTCTTGCGCCGTTGGTTGAAGGCCATCTTCACCACCCGGAAGAACAGCGCCTCATCACAGGGCAGCTGGGCCGTGGCGTTCCGGCGCATCCGGATCACCGAGCTGCGCACCTTGGGCGGAGGGATGAAGCTGCCGGGCTCCACGTGGAAGAGCAGCTCCACATCGTAGAACGCCTGGACCAGTACACTGGTGATGCCGTAGGTCTTGCTGCCATGCGGTGCGCGGATGCGGTCGGCCACTTCCTTCTGGAACATGCCCACCACCTCGGTGCAACGGTCCCGGTGCTCCAGCACCTGGAAGACGATCTGCGTGCTGATGTTGTAGGGGAAGTTGCCGATGATGGCGAAAGCATCGGCTCCCAGCGTGCGCAGGTCCAGCCGCAGGAAGTCGCCTTCGATGAGCTTCAGGTCCGGATGATGCGCGCTCAGATGGGCCGCGGCCTCGGCATCCAGCTCAATGCAGGTGAGGTCGATGTCGGTGCGGTGCATCAGGTGCTTCGTCAGCGCCCCGGTGCCCGGACCGATCTCCAGCACCCGGCGGTATCCGCCATGGTGGGTGAGCGCTTCGGCGATGCGCTGCGCGATGGCGTCCTCCTTGAGGAAGTGCTGTCCGAAGTGCTTTTTGGGGCGGACGCTGTTCATCGCGGATGCACCACTTCGAGGAGGGTGCGGAAGGCCACGAACCTTCCACCGAAGCGGGCCTGGGCATCAGCCTGCAGCCGTGAGGCATGCTCGTCGCGGTAGCGTTCGTAGTGCGCCATGTCGGCCGCGGTGTACTGCACGGCATAGGTGATGCCGCCCTCGTCATCGGCGAGCACCCGGTGCAGGCGGCTTTCCACGAACATGCCTGTGGCCATCACATCGGGGATGTGCACCTCTTTCATCCACTCCAGCCAGGCCTCATGCGCCTCGTGGTCGATGTTCACGGTGACGTTGTAGACGATCATGGGGCGCCGTGCTCGTTCGGACGTTCCGGTTCTGGCGGACCATCGAGCTTGTCACCGCGCAACCTGCGGTAACGGTCGCGCGCCTCGGGCACAAAGATGCTACCGGTCTGCTCGAACAGCAGTTTCTCGTAGTAGCCTTTGGCCTTTTCCGGGTCCTTGAGCAGATCCTCGTACAGGCGCCCCAGGTCGATCAGGGCGTTGTCCACCAGGATGTCCAGTGGGTACAGCTCGATCACCTTGTCCAGGTAACCGGCCGCTTCGGCGTAGCGGTGTCGTGCGTACGCGATCTGATAGCGCTCGTAGAGCACATCGTCGCCCAGGCTGTGCATGGGGTATTCCTGATCGAGGGAATCGAGCGTGAGGAGGGCTTCGTCGTACCGGTGCTGCACGCGCAGGAGCTCGGCGCGGGCGAAGAAGCTCAGCGGGGTGGCGTTGCTGTCCAGGCCCAGGTTGTCCGTGATGCGCAGGCTCAGTTCCATGGCATCGTTGGCGATGAGCTTGCTGGTGCTGGCCTTCAGCACGCCCAACTGGGCCTGCGCCCACAGGAAGTCGCCGGCATAGAAGCTCACCTTCGCGTTGCGCAGGCGTGCCTCGTGGCCCAGCACGTCGTACTTGAAGTCGAGGTCCACCTGCGAGTACAGGAGCGAGGCCTCCCAGATGTCGCCGGTGAGCAGGTACACATCACCGAGCTCCAGTTTCAACTGGCCCTTCACCTTGGGATCGATGGCGGGCAGGTCGATGGCCTGTTGGAGGAGCGCGATGGCGGCCGGATGGTCGTTCAGGTGATAGGCCAGCAGGCGGGCGCGTTCGCTCACCAGGTCGAGCGTCTGCTTGTTCATGCCCAGCTCGGCGATGGTGGTCGACATCCGCTGGTCCAGGTCCAGCAGGTCCTCACGCTTCGGCTCGGCCTGTTGGGTCAGTTCCAGGAAGCGGGTGTGCACGGCGCCCACGCGGGCCTGGTAGTAGGTGGCATCGTTGCGGCCCAGGCCGAGCACGTATTCGTAGCACTTGTAGGCGGTGCCATGGTCGCCATTGGCGCTGGCGATGCGGGCCAGCTCCATCAGCCGCACGCCACCTTCCTCGAAGCGCTTGTCCATGGCCTTGCACTGCACCAGCGCGCTGGTCATGTCCTTCTGCTGGATGTACATCCAGATGAGCAGCTCCTGGAAGATGCTGCGTTGTGGGTCGCGCTGGATGCGACGCAGCAGTTCGGTCCGCAGCACCTCCGTGCGGTCATCGGCCACGGCGAAGTCCAGGTGGCGCGAAAGGCCGTTCTGCACCGCCTGCACGTAGGCCTCGTTCGAGGCGAGCAGGTCCATGTAAGCGTTCACCATGCGGGGTACATCGCCCTTCACGGCGTACAGGTTGGCGATCTCGTAGTGGAAGGTGGTGCCGTCCTTAACGGTGCGCTCGCCGCGCTCGTAGGCCTGCAGTGCCAGGTCGAACTCATTCACGCGGCTGAAGGCATTGGCCACGATGCGCACGCTGTTCCCATCAGGCCCCATCATCTTCAGCGCCCGGTCGAACTCCTTGGCGGCCTTCTCCGGTTGCCCGGCCAGCTTCAGTACGCTGCCCATGTCGATGGGGTAGCGCGGATCATCACCATTGCGCCGCATCCGCTCCTTCACCAGCTTTTGCGCAGCCTCCAGGTCGTTCATCCCCAGGTGGCTCTTCAGCAGCTGCTCGTAGTAGTAGTCCGTGGGCTGCTGCTTGTAGAGCTTCTCGTAGTAGAGGATGGCGCGCTCGTAGTCGCCCTGCTGGAAATATTGTGCGGCGAGCTGTTCGTCCGTGCCCGGCTGGGCCATGGTGCGCACGGGCATCCACAGCAGCAGGGGAAGGAGGAGCAGGAGGGACCGCATGCTCATGGGGCGGACAACAACCGTTCCACGGTGTCGCGGCGGTCCCAGGCCAGTTGGGCCGCGCGGTAATTGCCGATCACTGTGTCCAGGGCGGCCATCAGCTGGCCTACGTTCCGGCTTTCCTGGTCGATGTGCGTGCGCGCTTCCACCGGGGCGAGCGCGCCATGGGCAAGGTCCGTCCGCAGGGCGTGGAGCCGCTCCTTGGTGGTGCCGAGGTCGGTGGCCATGCGGAGCTGGTCGTCGCCGATGCGGCCCGCCTGACGCAGCAGCAGGTACTGGTCGCCGAGGAGCCGCGCTGTGGCGGTGTCGAGCGTATCGTTGAAGCGGTCCCGGAAGCCCGCATCCGCGTTGCGGAACAGGGAGTCCAGACGGGCATAGCGTCCGGCGTCCAGCTCGTTCAGGGTGAGCAGGGCGGCGGCGGTGGTGGTGATCAGGCTGTCCACGGTGGCCAGTTGTGCAGGATCGGGCGGAGCGGGGGCGCAGCCGAGGGCCAGTGCACCCCAGGCCAACGCACCGCAGGCCGTGGACCGTATGCCGTGGATCATTTGGTGATCATCGCGAAGCCCGTGTAGGGCTGCAGGGCCTTGGGGATGCGGATGCCCTCGGGGGTCTGGTTGTTCTCCAGCAGTGCCGCCACGATCCGGGCCAGCGCCAGCGCACTGCCGTTCAGGGTGTGCGCCAGGCGAGGCTTCTTGTCCTCGCCGCGGTAGCGCAGCTTCAGGCGGTTGCTCTGGAAGGTCTCGAAGTTGCTGATGCTGCTCACCTCCAGCCAGCGTTGTTGGGCCGCGCTGTACACCTCCATGTCGTAGGTGAGGGCGCTGGAGAAGCCCATGTCGCCGCCGCAGAGCAGCAGCTGGCGGTAGGGCAGTTCCAGGTCGCGCAGCAGCCCCTTCACGTGCTCCACCATGTCCTCCAGGGCGGCGTAGCTGTCCTCGGGCTTTTCCACCCGCACGATCTCCACCTTGTCGAACTGGTGCACGCGGTTGAGGCCGCGCACATGGGCGCCGTAGCTGCCAGCCTCGCGGCGGAAGCAGGGCGTGTAGCCCACCAGCTTCACGGGCAGCTTGTCCGCATCCACGATCTCGTCACGGTACAGGTTGGTGATGGGCACCTCGGCCGTGGGGATCAGGTAGAGGTCGTCCACCGTGGCGTGGTACATCTGACCTTCCTTGTCGGGCAGCTGGCCGGTGGCGAAGGCGCTGGCGGCGTTCACCAGGTGCGGTGGGATGATCTCGCGGTAACCCGCGGCGGTCGCCCGGTCCAGGAAGAAGGCGATGAGGGCGCGCTGCAACCGGGCGCCCTGCCCGCTGTACACCGGGAAGCCGGCACCGGTGAGCTTCACGCCCAGGTCCATGTGCAGGAAGCCGTACTCCTCGCCCAGTTCCCAGTGGGGTTTGGCGCCTTCATGCAGGGTGGGGATGATACCCTCCTGCATCACCACGGTGTTGTCCTCCGGCGTGCGTCCTGCCGGCACCCGGCCGTTGGGGGCATTGGGGATGGTGCAGAGGTGGTCCTGCAGGGCCTTTTCGGTGGCCTCCAGCCGATCGCGCAGCTCCTGGCTGGTGGACTTCAGGGCGGTGGTGCGGGCCTTGGCGGCATCTGCCTCATCCTTCTTGCCAGCTTTCATCAACTCGCCGATGGTGCGGCTGAGGCCGTTCAGCTCGGCCAGCTGGCCATCCAGTTCGGTCTGGGTGGCGCGCCGCTGCTCGTCCAGTTCCAGGGCGCGGTCCAGCAGGGCCTTGGCGTCGATGTTGCGTTTGCCCAGGCGTTGTTCGGCCTCGTCACGGTTCGCGCGCAGAAAGGGCAGTTCCAGCATGGAGTTCGGTCGGTGTTGAAGGGGTAAAGGTAGCGGGGGCGCAACGAAAAAGCCCCCGATGGACGGGGGCTTTCGATGACGAAGAGGGGGGCGCTCAGTTCTCGGCGGGCACCACGCTCACGTAGCTGCGGTCGCCGCGCTTCTTCTCGAACTTCACCACGCCGTCGGCGAGGGCGAACAGGGTGTGGTCCACACCGATGCCCACGTTCTTGCCGGGGTGGTGCTGGGTGCCACGCTGGCGAACGATGATGTTGCCTGCGATGGCCGTCTGGCCTCCGTAGATCTTCACACCGAGTCGTTTGGAGTGCGACTCTCGGCCGTTCTGGGTACTGCCTTCACCTTTCTTGTGTGCCATGGCTTCTGGGGGTCTTGTCGTGCCGGGCCGACCCCGGCATCACATTGGGTCTTGGTCGATTACTTGTCGTCCTTCTTGGGGGCGGCCTTCTTGGCGGCAGCCTTTTTCGGGGCGGCTTTCTTGGCGGGCGCAGCCTTCTTGGCGGCAGCTTTCTTCGGAGCAGCCTCCGTCTTGGGGGCCGCGGCCTTCTTCGCCTTGGGCTCAGCGGCCTTCACCACCTTGGGGGCGGGAGCGCTGCTCTTGCTGGCGTCGAACTTCTCGCCCTTGCCCAGGATGGCCTCGATCCACAGCTCGGTGAGGTACTGGCGGTGGCCGTTCATCTTCTGGTAGCCCTTGCGGCGCTTCTTCTTGAAGACGAGCACCTTGTCACCCTTGCCGTGGCTCAGCACCTTGGCCGCGATGCGCACGCCCTCCACAACAGGAGTGCCCACGCTCACGGTCTTGCCGTCGCTCACCAGCAGCACCTTGTCCAGCTCCACGTGCTTGCCCTCCTCGGCTTCGAGGCGGTGCACTTTCAGCTTCTGGGCCTGCTTCACTTTGTATTGCTGGCCGGCGATATCGACGATGGCGTACATGGTCTGTCCAGGAAATGGGCTGCAAATGTAACGGATCGGTGGGAACTGACAAACCCTTGTCCAAAACATGGCTGGGAGGCCTGCTCGGCATGGGTGTGGACATCTGAGCGTGGCCTAACTGGGCTGATGTTCAGGTGTTTGAGCAAGTCGGGTGCTTCGGTGGGGCACTACGAATGGAACGATCGCGAGTGACAGGTGGCCAATGCACCACTCGCCACTGGCGACTCGCCACTCGGCTCCTTACAGCTTGAAGGCCTTCTTCACCGCGTCAACGGCATTGAGCTCCTCCCAAGGGAACAGCTTCACCTTCACCGTGGCTTTCTGCCCGGCGTTGCTGAAGGTCTTGGTCACCTCCCTGCACTCGCGTCCCATGTGTCCGTAGGCGGCCGTTTCGCTGTAGATGGGGGTGCGGAGCTTGAAGCGCTGCTCGATGAAGTAGGGGCGCATGTCGAACTCCTTCATGCCGCCGATCACCTTGGCGATCTGGCCGTCGTTCATCTTCACTTTGGCGGTGCCGTAGGTGTTCACGTAGAAGCCCACGGGCTTGGCCACGCCGATGGCATAGGCCACCTGGACCAGGCACTCGTCGCACACGCCGGCCGCCACCAGGTGCTTGGCCACGTGGCGCGCTGCATAGGCCGCGCTGCGGTCCACCTTGCTGGGGTCCTTGCCGCTGAAGGCACCGCCACCGTGCGCGCCCTTGCCACCGTAGGTGTCCACGATGATCTTGCGGCCGGTGAGGCCGGTGTCGCCATGAGGGCCGCCGATCACGAACTTGCCGGTGGGGTTGATGTGGTAGGCGATGTCCTTGCCGAAGAGGGCCTGCACCCGCTTGGGCAGTTTCTTCATCACGCGGGGGATCAGGATCTCGATCACGTCCTGCTTGATCCGGGCCAGCATCTTCGCCTCCTTGTCGAAGTCATCGTGCTGGGTGCTCACCACGATGGCGTCGATGCGCTTGGGGGTGTGGTCGTCGTTGTACTCGATGGTCACCTGGCTCTTGGCATCCGGGCGCAGGTAGGGCATCTTGCTGTTCTTCTCGCGGCGGATGGCGGCGAGCTCGCGGAGGAGCATGTGGCTGATCTCCAAGGCCAGCGGCATGAAGTTGTCCGTGTCACGGCAGGCGTAGCCGAACATCATGCCCTGGTCACCGGCGCCCTGCTCCTCGGGCTTCTTCCGCTCCACGCCCTGGTTGATGTCGGGGCTTTGCTCGTGGATGGCGCTGAGCACGCCGCAGCTGTGCGCCTCGAACATGTACTCGCTCTTGGTGTAGCCGATCTTCTCGATCACATCGCGGGCGATCTGCTGCACATCGAGATAGGCCTTGCTCTTCACTTCACCGGCCAGCACCACCTGCCCGGTGGTCACCAGCGTTTCGCACGCCACCTTGCTGCTGGGATCGAAGGCGAGGAAGTGGTCGATGAGGGCATCGCTGATCTGGTCGGCGACCTTGTCGGGGTGGCCTTCGCTGACAGACTCGGAGGTGAAGAGGTAGGGCATGGTATGGCGTGGATGAATGTTGCGGACCCCCGCAACGGACGGCAAAGGAAACGATCGCGCGGGAAATGACCTCAGCGGCGGGTGAGCTCCTTGAAGACCTCCTCCAGCCCGCGCTCGCTTTTCTGCATGCCCAGCACCTGTATGCCCTGCTCCACGGCGAACTGGAACACGGCTGGACGCACATCGTTGCCGGCATCATGCGCCAGCAACCACACCTGGCCTTCACCACGGCGCGCCTGCACCACCCCGGGGATGTTCAGCAGCAGGTTGGCCTCCACGCCCCGGTCGAACTCCACCTCCAACAGGACATGGTGCTGCTGCCGGCTGCGCAGGGTGCTGGCGGTGTCATCCGCCACGATGGTGCCCCGGTCGATGATGATCACCCGGTCACAGATGGCCTCCACTTCCTGCATGATGTGCGTGCTGAGCATCACGGTCTTCTCGCGGCCCAGGTCCTTGATCAGCGCCCGGATCTCCACCAGTTGATTGGGGTCCAGGCCGCTGGTCGGCTCGTCCAGGATCAACACCTGCGGGTCGTGGATCATGGCCTGGGCAAGGCCCACACGCTGGCGGTAGCCCTTGCTCAACTGCCCGATGCGCTTGTGCTGCTCACGGCCCAGGCCCACGCGCTCCACCATGGCGTTCACGCGCTGCGTGCGGTCCTTCAGGCCGTGGATGCCGGCCACGAAGTCGAGGTATTCGCGCACATACAGGTCAAGGTACAGCGGGTTGTGCTCGGGCAGGTAACCCACGTTCCGCCGCACATCCATGCTGGCCGTGCGTGTATCGAAGCCGCAGACCGTGGCGCTGCCCTCGGTGGGGGGGAGGAAGCACGTGAGGATCTTCATCATCGTGCTCTTGCCGGCCCCGTTCGGTCCGAGGAAGCCCACCACCTCGCCGGTGCCGATGGTGAACGACACGTTGTCCAGGGCCTTCTGCGACCCGTAGAGCTTGGTGATCTGGCTGGCGGTGATGGACATCGGGGCGAAGGTAGGGAGGGACCGGTGCTCATGTGTGCAGCGCGCGGTGCCGACGCGCCATGTGTGCATGTGCTCATGTGCTCTCGTATGGCCATTGCGCGACGCCAAAGTGCCATGCGGTCCTGAGCACATGGTCACATGGGCACATGCGGACATGGTTCCATGGTCACATGCCCCCCTTGCGCCCCATCTTTGTCCCACAGCCCTATCCATGCCCACCGGCCTCGTCATGCGTTCCACCGGCAGCCGCTACGTTGTGCGCGGCGATGATGGCCGACTTCACACCTGTGTGGCCAAGGGCAACCTGCGCATCAAAGGCTGGAAGAGCACCAACCCGGTGGCCGTAGGCGACCGCGTGGAGTTCACCCCGCAGCTGAGCGCAGAGGAGGTGGGGGCCATCACCGAACTGCACGACCGCCGGAACTACCTGGTACGCCGCAGTGTGAACCTGAGCCACCACAAGCATGTGATCGCCGCCAACCTGGACCAGGCCTTCTTGCTGGTCACAGTGGCGCGTCCACGCACATCCTTCGGCTTCATCGACCGCTTCCTGGTGACTGCAGAGACCTACCAGGTGTCCACGGTCATCGTGTTCAACAAGGTGGATGACCTGCGGGGCGAGGAGGAACTGGACCGCCTGGCTGAATACCAGGAGGTGTACGAGGAGGCCGGCTATCGCACCATCATCACATCGGCCCTCAAGGGAACAGGCGTGGAAGAGGTGCGGGCCCTGCTGGCCGGCAAAGTGACCTTGGTGGCCGGGCACAGCGGAGTGGGCAAGAGCACCCTGGTCAATGCCATCGACCCGAACCTCGAGCTCTGGACCGCCGAGATCAGCGAGGCGAGCGAGAAGGGGATGCACACCACCACCTACGCGGAGATGTTCGAGCTGGACCTCGGTCCATCGGCAGCCGCGCCCACCTTCATCATCGACACTCCCGGCATCAAGGGCTTCGGGCTGGTGGACCTGGAGAAGGAGCACATTGGCGACCAGTTCCCCGAGATGTTCAAGATGAAGAGTGAATGCCGCTTCAACAACTGCATGCATGTGAAGGAGCCCGGTTGTGCCGTACGGCAGGCGGTGGATGAAGGCCATATCGCCGGGAGCCGTTACACCAGCTATCTCGACATGCTCAGCGGGGCCGAGGAGGAAAGCCCGTACCGGTTGGATTGACACATCTTTGCTGGCATGAAGGCTTGGTCCTTGTTCGTCGCTGGAGCGCTGGTGGTCGCAGGTTGTCGCCATGCCCGCCCGGTCACCGTTCAACCGCCGCCTGCATCCGCTTCGCCCACCACTGCGGTGGACCATGCGGCCCTGCTTTCCGCGCAAGGGGCCGATGCGGTGCTCTGGCAGCATGCCTCTGCGGAGTACCATCGGCTGGCCGTTCAGGGGTATGAACTGGCCCGCATCCGCTTGGCCGAGAACCTGCGTTCGCCCGACCCGCGACCAAAGGCGGTGATCGTGGATATCGACGAGACAGTGCTGGACAACAGCCCCTACCAGCTGGAGACCGTTGCTACGGGCCGCACCTTTGATCAGGTCACATGGAAGACCTGGACGGACAAGGCGAGCGCAAAGGCCACCCCGGGTGCATTGGCCTTCCTGCTGCACGTCCGTGACCAGGGTTGTGAGGTCTTCTACATCACCAACCGTGACATCCGCGAGCGCGCCAGCACATTGAAGAACCTGCAGGACCTGGGCTTCCCGAATGCCGATGAAGCCCACTTGCTATTGATGGACGGCACCAGCGACAAGACCGAGCGTCGCGCCCGCGTGGCCGCCACACACCGCATCGTGCTGCTCGTGGGCGACCAGCTCCGCGACTTCGATGAGCGATTCAAGGACCGGTCGGTCAACTACGGCAAGGACCTCGTGGATGCCATGGCCGATACGCTGTCGCGCTATTTCATCCTGCTGCCCAACCCCATGTACGGCACCTACCGTGATGCTGTGCATGGGAAGGGTACGGATGCAGAGAAGTATGCCCGGATGAAGGCCTGGTTCGAACAGCAAAGGCGGTGAGCCATGCGTGCGGTGATCCAGCGGGTGAGCGAGGCGGCCGTCCACATCGGCGGCACGGAGCACGGGCGCATCGGACGAGGCCTGCTGGTCCTGCTGGGCGTGGAGACGGGCGATACGGAAGCCGACCTGGAATGGCTCTGCGGCAAGCTGGTGCGTATGCGCCTGTTCCCCGATGAACTGGGTGTGATGAACCTGGACGTGCAGCAGGTGCATGGTGGCATCCTGCTCGTGAGCCAGTTCACGCTGCACGCCAGCACGGCCAAGGGCAATCGCCCCAGTTACATCCGCGCCGCACGTCCCGAGGAGGCGATGCCGCTCTACCTCCGCGCCAAGCACCGGCTCGGCGAGCTCATCGGCAGGCCCGTACCATCCGGTGAGTTCGGTGCCGACATGCAGGTGTCGCTCGTGAACGATGGACCCGTCACCATCATCATCGACAGTCGCGACAAGGAGTGAGGCCTCAGTGGCCCTGCACCATCACCGGGATGGAGATGGGGCCATCGCTCTGCGCGATACGCACGGTGTACAGGCCAACGGCGGCCTCATCCAGCACCACGTACAAGGCACCGACATCGCCTTCCAGCCGGTAGCGGACCGGTCTGCCTGTGGGATCCACCACGCCAAGCACATCCTCGGGCGCTGCCACTGTGATCCGGAAGCGACCATCGTTCGGGTTGGGCAGGGCCACCGGCCGTTCGACCTTCCAGAAGGCGTGCACTTCGGAGGACGTGTACGCCTCCCCATCGGCGTCATGCACCACCAGGCGATAGTAATTGTCACCCGGCAGGGGTGCGTGGTCGTTCCAACGGGTGGTGTGGGCCAGGCTGGAGTGCCCCGCAGCGGGTAGTTCTGCCACAGTGGTCCAGGTCAGGTCATCCGGTGAACGTTGCAGCTCGTAGCGCAGCGTGTTCGTTTCCGAGGCCGTGGTCCATTCCACCGCGATGTGGGAGGTCTGCGGCGTGGCGCTCAGGGCCACCAGCTCCACCGGCAGGATGATCGGCGTGCAGCTGACCACGGCAGTTCCGCCGAAGACCAATGGCACAGTGGTGGTCACCGAGCTCCAGTTGGAGAAGCAGATGATGAACAGGTCGCCCGTGTTCACCATCAAGGGTGGCTCGAAGTTCGAGGGGTTGCCGCCGGGTGGTATGGTGGAGGCGAGGCCGGTCCCGCCCGTACTTACACCGTTCCAGTTGCACCGCACCGGAGGGACGGTGTTGCCCGATATCTGGCCGCACGTGTTGTTGGTGAAGGGGTACATGATCCAATCGTAGAATCCGGCCTGTGTGCCCAGCCCGCCGAAGGTGAACTCCAAGGATCCGCCGGTCTGGATGTTCACCACCATCCACGTGCTGTTGAGCTCGTTGTTGCGCAGGCACCCGAAGTTGTCCGTCCCCCACGTGCTATAAGCGAAGTCGCCGGAAAGCAGGTCGGGATTGCCAAGTGAACCGAGTGGTGGTATCTCGCTCACGTTCCCGTAGCCGTTCGGGTCGATCTGGAAGCTGATGTCCGTGCACACGTTCACCGCCTGTGGACAATCGCTGGCCGTTACGGGGCCGGTGCCGCCGCAGTTCCCGGCCGGTACGCCCACGGGCACCGTCACGTTCGCGCCAAAGCCTGTCGCCAGGGTGCCGGTCTGTACAAGGACCCCGCCCGAGGTGAGCAGGGTCCAGGCGGCACCGTTCCAGCCATCACCGAAGGAATCGAACAGCTGCATGGTGTAGCAGCCAGGCACCAGGCACACCGTGGTGGTGATCGGCGCAGCGCCCGTGGCCACCACGGCGGTGTTGCTCACAAGCGCCCAGCTCACCTCCGCGGGGAACGAACCGCCCGTCACCTGCAGGATGTAGTTGGTGCAGCCACCACCGCCACCGGTGCAGGAGGTGCAGGTGATGGTGGTGGTGCAGCACACCGAGGCTGTTCCGCAGGCGGCATTGGTGTTGTAATGGATGAAGTAGGTGCCGTTGGCCGGTGCGGTGAAGGTGAGCGGGGCGTTCCCCTGGGTCACCACCGGACCGTTGAAGGTGGTCTGCCGCACGGTGACGTAGCCTCCGCAGGAGCTGTTGATCTGGTAGGTTGATCCCGCCACCACCCCGGTGATCGTATTGTACTCGTTCTGATAGTTGCAGGTGCTGATGGTGAGCGGCGTGGAGTTCGTTGGAGCCGCCACTGTTCCAAAGGCGATGGTGTTCACACAGCCGATGGTACCCGAACAGGAAGTGCAGGTAATGGTGGTGGTGCAACACAGGGCTGCAGTGCCGCAGGCCGCGTTGGTGTTGTAGTGCACGAAGTAGGTGCCCGCCGCAGGTGCGGTGAAGGTGAGCGGGGCATTGCCCTGGGCGGTCACCGGACCATTGAAGGTGTTCTGCCGCACGGTGATGTACCCTCCGCAGGAACTGTTCAGCTGGTAGGTGGCACCGGCGACCGCTCCAGTGATGGTGTTGTATTCGGTCTGATAGGTGCAGGTGCTGATCGTGACCGGGGTGGAATTGGTCGGTGCGGCCACGGTGCCGAAGGCCGTGGCATTCACACAGCCGGTGGGGGCGCCGCAGGAGGTGCAGGTGATCGTGGTGGTGCAGCAGGTGGAGGCGGTGCCGCAGGCCGCATTGGTGTTGAAGTGCAGGAAGTAGGTGTCGGCCACCGGTGCCACGAAGGTGAGCGGGGCGTTGCCATTCGCCACCACCACGCCATTGAACGTGCCCCGGCGCACGGTGATGTAGCCACCGCACGAACTGGTGACCTGGTAGGTCGCGCCCGCCACCACGCCCGTGATGATGTTGTACTCGCTTTGGAAGGTGCAGGTGCTGATGGTGACCGCCGTGCCGTTCGTTGGTGCGGCGGCCGTGCCGAAGGCTGTCGCGTTGGTGCATTGGCCAAGCGCGCTACCCACCAGCGGTGCCAGCAACAGGACCAGTAGCATCCGGTGGACCATACTGTGCACCATCGGTCCGGACCGCGTTCGATGGATGATGCGCTGCTCCATGGCCTAGCGGGTCTGGTCAGGTTCGCGGCAGGTCTGCGGGTCCAGATGACGGAACGGCGCAGCGCCCACTGTTGAGCGCGTCACACAACGGACCCGCACACCATGGGGCTCAAGCAGCGCGTTCAACGTGGCGTGATCAAGCGCACAGGAGGGGTGCATCTGTACCATCACGTTCTGCGTGTGCACATCGAAGCGGCTGATCACCACCCCATCCAGTTCGTTCACCAGCAGGCTCAGCTGGCGCGCCAGTTGCGGGTCCTGAAGGCCGACCACCACACCCTGTAGCTGATGCAGGGTCGTTTGCTGCCCATGCGCCCCCTGTCCAGTGCCGGCGAAAAACACCACCACGAGGGCGAAGCTTCGCAGGAAAGCACCAACTTTCCGGTCGCAGAACCACCTACGCATGTCCAAGTATAAGGAGCTGGATCACGAAAGTCAAGGGCCGGTGACCCAGTTGCAGGCCGAGGTCGACCGATGGATCGGAGATATCGGGGTGCGCTACTTCGATCCGCTCACCAACATGGCCATGCTTTCAGAGGAGGTGGGCGAGGTGGCCCGCATCATGGCCCGCCGCTACGGTGAACAGAGCGAAAAGGAAAGTGACAAGGCCAAGGACCTCGGCGAGGAGCTGTCCGATGTGCTCTTCGTGGTGCTATGCCTGGCCAACCAGACCGGCACCGACCTGCAAGCGGCCTGGGAGCGCCGGATGAAGGCGAAGACCACGCGCGATGTCCGTCGCCATAAGGACAATCCCAAGCTGGGTTGATCCACCTGCACAGTTGTGTGAACGGGGGGTCGCCCTATTTTCACCGCTCAACTCGTTTACGAAGCATGTCCACGAAGTTCCTGCGATACGCGCTGATGTCCGTGCTGGCCACGGCGTTCCTTCCCACACTCCACGCACAATCCGCCGCCGAGAAGGTGAAGGTGAAGGTGCGCATCAGCAGCGATGAGGATGCCGACGCCAAGTTGCGCCCGGTCGGCATGCTGCGCTCCGGTCCCAACCACATCATGATGTTGCGCAGTGGTGAGTTCGATGTGCGCGCGTTCGGCACCTTGAAGACCACGCTGGACCTCTATGACCGGACCAAGCTCACCTACATCCGCAGTCAGGAACCCGGTGGCAAGTCGACGAACGGGGACGAAGTGAAAGTGGACGCGCTGGTGTACTTCGCCGGCAAGCCGATGCTCATCGGACATTCCACCACCGACAATGGGGTCACCGTGCATTACCAGGCCCAGGACCCCGCGTTGACCAAGCTGTCCCGCAATTACGAGCCTCTGCTCACCTGGGCCACCAAGGTCAAGGACAAGAAACCGATGGTGGTGGCCGCCGGTTCAGCACTGCGCCAGCCCTATTTCGTGGCCGTCTCACAGGATTCATCGCACATGCTGGTGGCCAGCCCTGAGATCCGCAGCAAGGAGACCGGCGAGGCCGTGTATCTGCTCGCCGTGGTCGGCAAGGACCTGACGGTGAAGTGGCAGCACACCGCCCAGGTGAACGTGAAGGCCAAGAAGTCGACCATCGAGGACCTGGAGGTGGACAACCAGGGCCATGCCTACTTCGTGGTGAAGAACGAGCTGGAGCGCGAAGAGACGAAGGGCAGCAAGAACAAGCACGAATTGAAGTTGTTCGTGGCGACCACGGAAGGTGTGCAGGAGACCCCGGTGAAGCTGAACGGTGGGAATTTCCCCACCAGCGCCACCCTGAAGCACACGGATGATGATCGCGTGGTGTGTGCCGGCGTATACGGCACCGAGACCGAGAAGAAGAACAAGAAGCTCGGCAACTTCGTGGTCATGTTCAAGTCGGGCAGCACCGAGCAGGCCAATACCGTGTTGATCCCCTTCACGGGAACGGGCCTGGAGGGCGAGGCCGATGATGGCGAGGACACGAAGGCCGAGGCCAAGGACAAGGACCGGATGGACTACAACAC
>Ga0315900_10004116_pt1 | contig 20668 bp, 20 predicted proteins | sample LakEriMetagenome_FD_203521 | JGI IMG/M metagenome (GOLD analysis project Ga0315900, IMG submission 203521) | Freshwater fungal communities from buoy surface, Lake Erie, Ohio, United States - Buoy 12 MA114 | ecosystem: Environmental > Aquatic > Freshwater > Lake > Lake biofilm | place: USA: Lake...
CGGGCAAGGCCTTCTCTGCCGCGGCCAACTCGGACTGTAGTTCGCGGAATCCATTCCGGAGGGCGACCGAAACGGCCGTCACCGGAGCCTGCCCGGAGTATGTCGTCACGGAACGTCGGCTGGCCGTGTGATTACCACTCGCGACTGCGGTGCGGTAGGCGGCTGACTCCGCCTCAGCGGCTTGCCCGGCGACGCGAAGCCCCCTCGTGATCCGCTCGGCCCGATCGCCGCTTGCTGAAAGACCTTTGGCCGACCTATCGTTATGTCGGCTTCATGCTGCCCTGCGACAGAGGATCGTCGTGTCGAGCACCTTCGCCCTGGAGAATCTCCCGCCAACGGATGCTCGCGACAAGCATGCGACTTCCGGCATCGCCACGAGGAAACAGTATCCGACGAAGCGGGAAGTGCTCGCCGTCATTCCCGAGGAATGCTTCGATCGCAGCCTGTTCAGGTCGTCGCTCTCTTTGTTTCTTTCCCTGGCGATGACTCTCGGCAGTGGTGCGCTCGCGTACGCATGTATCCCTCTCAGCTGGCCATGGCTGCCTGCGTGGATCGCCTATGCCATCGTGGCCGGGACCGCCGGCACGGGGTGTTGGGTCGTCGCGCACGAATGCGGTCATCGAGCGTTTGCGAAATACAACTGGCTCCAGGATGCGATCGGTTACTGCCTGCACAGCGGCTTGCTGGTGCCTTATTTTTCTTGGCAACGCAGTCACGCGGTGCATCATGCCCGCACCAATCACCTCGATTTCGATGAAACGCATGTGCCACTCCGCGACACGACGCCCGGTGGCGCAGCGTGGCGACGGTGGCAGGAAACCTTTGGCGACGAAGCGTTTGCCATCATCGTGATCGTTCTTCGATTCCTGGTCGGATGGCCGCTCTACCTGTTGACCGGTGTCACGGGAGGTCCGGCTCGGGGAATGACGAACCATTTCTGGCCGGGATGGCCATTCTCGACGGCGCTTTTTCCGGGCGAGTGGCGCCGGAAGGTCTGGCTGTCGGACATCGGCGTCGTGGTCATGCTCGGCGTGCTCGGCTGGTGGACATATTCCGCGGGGTTTCTCCCGGTGCTCGCCGTCTATGTCGGCCCCTACCTTGTCGTCAATGTCTGGCTCGTCTTGTACACCTGGCTCCAGCACACCGACGTCGACATTCCGCATTTTGACGACGAGGATTGGACATGGGTCAAGGGAGCGTTCATGACAGTTGATCGTCCGTACGGCGGCATTCTCGACTTCATGCATCATCACATCGGCAGCACACACGTCGCCCATCACATGGATGCTCGGATCCCGCACTACCACGCGGTGAAGGCGACGCGCGCCTTACGGGAACACTTTCCCGACCTCTATCGCCATGATCCGACTCCGATCCCGAAGGCACTCTGGAGAGTCGCAACGCGCTGTCAAGTCGTGTCGCGGGGAGAAGAATGTTGGAGCTTCGCTCCGCGACGCAAGTGAGCCACGGGGCTGGCGCGGCGGGATTCATGCGTCGGCTCCCGTTCCGTCCACCGCGGGTGACGGGCCATCGTTGGCACCGCACAGTGAAAAAAGCCGGGCTCGTCCGCCTCGCGTCACACGCTCAGGTCCGCCGTCACGGCCGCGGTCCCGCGACTCGGTTGTGGAAAGGACGCTGAACGTCCTATTCTTCACCTGGCGTTCCGGCCCTCGTGTTCAAGCACTTCATCGCTGGCGATGACCACTGCTCCCTCCGACGATCGCCGTCGCCCCGGTACGCTGGACGAGTATCTTTCTGACCTGCCCCCCTGAAACGTAGCCACTTTCAGAGGGAGAATCTCTGGGTGGTGCAAACCAAGGGACGGCTTACGGCCCGATCGACGAAGACTGAACACCGCACCGGGGATCATGCCGTCCGTGTTGTTCCCATCTGTCCTGAGCTGCGGTTGATGTTGGCGGAGGCGTTTGAAAGGGCCGAGCCTGGAGAGTCGCTGATAGTTCCTATGGTGGCTCGGACCACGGTGAACCTACGGACACCGTTCGAGCGGATCATCACCAAGGCCGGGCATGAGCCCTGGCCGAGGCTGTTTCAGAATCTGCGGACTTCCTGCGAGACCGACTGTGTGGAGAAGTATCCTCCCCACGTGGTCGCCGAGTGGCTCGGACACTCTCCGAAGGTCGCGGCCCAGCACTATTTGATATCCCGCGAGCACCACTTCGAGCACGTGGTAAACGGCGGCGCGGCGACCGCGGCCACGAGCACGGAAACGCCCGCCGACGGGCCGCCGCCGTGCGACGCAGATTGCAGCGCACTTGCGACGCATTTGGCGACGCAGCAGGGGTCCGCGCGGGAAAGCGCGCCCTCGCATGAAACGACAGAACCCGCTGCCACCGCTTGGGTTACCGTGGGTTCTTCGGAAGTTACGCCAGTTACCAGAACCCATCCGCGGCAGGAGGCCGCGCAAAAAAAGGCCGCACTGCCCAGGGATGGCAGGGCGGCCGTGACCGCGGCAGGATGCCGCGCAAAAATCAGCCCGCCGGGGCCATGGATGGCCCGGCGGGCGTGAAATGGCGGGGACAGGATTCGAACCTGCGACCTCGAGGTTATGAGCCTCGCGAGCTACCGGGCTGCTCCACCCCGCGACAATGTTGATTGCATCAGAGGATTTCTCGAAGTCCGACTGTTTTCAGCGGCCAAGCGAGATATCCCGATGACGACTACTTCGGAATAATACACGCGCTCGCCCCAGAAATGAAGTCCGGGGCGGCAGGACCGTCCCAAACGCCGGTTTTCGGGCAGGCCGCCATGAACTTCACGCCGCCACCCCCGCCCGGAGGACTGCCACCCGGCCGGCCCGGGCAGCGCACCGCGATCGTGGGCGGACTGCCTTGGCAACAGCCAGCCGACGATCGCCCCGCCGCATCGCCCGGGATGCCGGTGATCATCGACCTGTCCACCTCCGGCCCGCCGACCAAGTCGGGAGACACCGCAGCCGCAACCTGGCATGCCCGACTCGATGCCTGGGTCCGCCGCAGCCCGCCCTTCACGGTAAGCCTGTCCCTGCACATCGTGGCGCTGCTCGCACTCGCCCTGTGGGTCGTGCGCTCCCAGCGCCCGGAGCGAGTCGTCATCGACCTGTCCTTCGCCTCGCTCGAAGTCGTCGAGGCCCCGGTGCAGGGCGTGCCCATCGTCGCCCCGAAGCCCGTGGAGGAGCCGGAACCGGAGGAGGTGAAGTCGGAGGAGCCGCCCGTCGAGGAGCCGATCTCCGCCCCACCGCCCGTGGCCCCGGAGGCGATCGATGAACCCGGCCCGGCGGTCGCCGCCGCCGCGCCGGCGGTCGCCGTCGGCACGCTGCTCGAGGGCCGGCGGGAGGGCCGCCGCGAGGCGCTCGTCAACGCATTTGGCGGCAGCGATGCCACTGAAGCCGCCGTGGCCCGGGCACTCGACTGGCTGGCACGACAGCAGGACCGGAAAGACGGCCTGTGGAACCTGCGCGGCCCGTATCTCGACGGCACGTCGGCCCAGGAGAACCGCCTCGCCGCCACGGCCATGGCCCTGCTGGCGTTCCAGGGAGCCGGCAACACGACGGACGCGGGGCGTCACAAGGAGGTGGTGAGACGGGCCTGGAAGGCGCTCGTGTCACGGCAGTTGCCAGACGGACGGTTCGAGGTCTTCCCGCCGATCCCAACGCACCACGCACTTTATTCGCACGGCCAGGTCACGATTGCGGCCTGTGAGCTTTTCGGCATGACGCACGACGCAACGCACCGCGATCCCGCGGCTCGCGCGCTGGCCTACGCCCTCAACGCACAGGGGGCGAACGGCGGGTGGCGCTACGAGCCTGGCAAGGACGGCGACATGTCGGTGACGGGGTGGTACATGATGGCGCTCAAGAGCGCCCAGATGGCCGGGCTGGACGTGCCCGCCGCGGCCCTGGCCGGAATCGGCTCGTTCGTGGAAGAGGTGTCGGTCGAGGGGGGCACCAAATACGGCTACCGGCGCGACTCGCCACAGCGGCCACCCGCACAGGTCACGGCAGCCGTGACGGCCGAAGGACTGCTCTGCCGGCAATACCTGGGCTGGCAGCAGCGCGACCGGCGGCTGATGGCGGGACTGGAACTGCTTCTGGGCTCCAAATTCATCGACTGGGAAAACGACAAGGACGTCTACGCGTGGTACTACATCACGCAGGTGGCGCATCACGCGGGAGGCGAGCCCTGGGATCGCTGGAACGCACGCATGAAGTCGGTGCTGCCGGCGGCACAGGTGCAGAAGGGCCCCGAGGCCGGCTCCTGGGACCCGTCGCTCGACAAGTGGGGCCACATCGGCGGACGGCTGTTCGTCACCTGCTTCTGCACCTACATGCTCGAGGTCTACTACCGACACCTGCCGCTGTACGACGACAAGGCACTGCAGTCGGCCGTGGCCGCGCCGGCACCGTGAGCATCAGGGCAAGGCGGCCCATTGCCGCAGCGCCTCGTAGGCCACGATCGCGGCGCTATTGGCGAGATTGAGGCTCCGCACCTGAGGTCGAGACGGGATCGTGAGCAGCCTGTCGGCGTGGGCCGCCGTGAGGTCGCGGGGCAGCCCGCGGGACTCGCTGCCAAACACCAGGACGTCACCCCGGGCATAGCCGACGTCCGTGTAAGGCCGGATCGCCCGGGCCGAGAAGAACCAGGGCTCGCCCGCGTTCGCCGCCGCCAGCCGGGCCTGGAGGTGGGCCCAGGAGTCGACGGCCTCCCACTCCAGTTCGTCCCAGTAGTCGAGGCCGGCCCGTCTCAGGTAGTAGTCGTCGAGCTTGAATCCCAAGGGCCTGACAAGCCACATCTTCGCCCCGAGGGCCACGCAGGTGCGGCCCACGTTGCCGGCGTTTGGGGGAATCTCCGGTTCGTGGAGAACGATATGGAGGATCGGTTCGTAGCGCATGGAAGTATCGACGCCCGGCGGCCGTCTGCTATGGTTTCAGGGTCAGTTTGACCGGAGGAGAGGCCATGGTCGAGGTGCGACGAAATCCGACGCGGGCGGTGCGGATCGGCTCGATCACGATCGGTGCCGGACACCCCATCGCGGCACAGAGCATGACCGCCACCCACACGCAGGACGTGGCGGCCACGCTCGAGCAGGCCAACGCCCTGCACGCGGCCGGAGCCGGCGTGGTGCGCATCGCGGTGGACAGCAAGAAGGACGCGGCGGCGCTGCCCGCCATCCGGGCCGGCACGGCGGCCAACCTGGCCATCGACCTGCAGGAGAACTATCGCCTGGCGGTCGATGTGGCTCCCCACGTCGACAAACTCCGCTACAACCCCGGCCATCTCTACCATCACGAACCGACCAAGCCCTGGCAGGAGAAGGTGCGGTTCATCGCGGGCGTGGCGGCCGAGAATGACTGCGCCCTGCGGGTGGGCGTGAACTGCGGCAGCGTCGATCCGGCCAAGAAGGGGCAGTTCGCGGCTGACGACTCGATCGGACCGATGCTGGCGAGCGCGCTCGAGCACTGCGCGCTCCTCGACTCGATCGGCTTCACCCGCTACTGCGTGTCGCTCAAGGATTCCGACCCCCAGAAGGTGATCGACGTGAACCGCCGCTTCGCCGAGCAGCGGCCCGACGTCCCGCTGCACTTGGGCGTGACCGAGGCGGGAATGCCGCCGGACGGCATCATCAAGACCAGGATCGCCTTCGAACAACTGATCAGCCGCGGAATCGGCGACACCGTGCGGGTGTCGCTGACAGTGCCCAACGCCGACAAGCCGGCTGAAATCGCCGCCGCCGCAGCGATTCTCGCCGACATCGCCGCCGGCCGGGTGCGGAGCGTCGTCGACTACGGCCTGTCGTCGCTCAATATCATCTCCTGTCCGAGCTGTTCGCGCGTGGAAAACGAGGCCTTCATCGAGCTGGCCAAGCAGGTCAAGGAGATGACCGCCTACGCTGCCGACCACAGGATCACAATCGCCGTGATGGGGTGTCGCGTGAACGGGCCGGGCGAGACCGACGATGCCGACCTGGGCTTGTGGTGTGGCCCCACGCACGTGAACCTGAAGAAGCGGAGCGCCGAACTTGGTGCCTTCCCCTACGACGAGATCCTGCCCCGGCTCCGCACGGAGCTCGACCGGCTGATCGCCGATCAGTCAACCTGACTCCCGTCCGCCCGTGCGCGGCTGCCAGGGCTCCACACCCATGAAGACTCTTCCGATCGTCGATCCGGCTGCCGAGTCCACCTGCGGCGCCGGGGCCAGGCCGCTGCCGGCCATTCCCGCCGGTGATCCGGCCACCCGCCGCGGGACGTTCTCGGTGATCACGCTCGGCTGCCCCAAGAATCTGGTCGACAGCGAGCGGATGTTGGGCCTGCTGCGGGACGACGGCTGGCAGCTCGTCCCCGAGCCCGCTGGTTCCGACCTCGTGATCGTGAATACCTGCGCCTTTCTGGAAGCGTCGCGGCAGGAGTCGTATGGCGTGATCGACGAGATGCTGGCATTGAAGCGGGCCGGCGGCACGCGGGGCGTGATCGTCGCCGGTTGTCTCGCCGAGCGGCAGAAAGAGGGGCTGCTCACCGAACGGCCCGGCGTTGATGCCGTGATCGGAGTTTTTTCCCGCGACGAGGTGGCCCGGGCGAGCGACTCGTCGGCGGGCTCGGCGACCAGCGGACGGTGTTCCGGCCGGCGCCGGCGCGTGCCCTCGACGACTCGGGACGGCTTCGCGTCACGCCCCGACACGTCGCCTACCTGAAGATCTCGGAGGGCTGCGACCGGACCTGCACGTTCTGCTCGATTCCGCGGATGCGGGGCAAGCACGCCACCAAGCCGATCGAGGAAGTCGTGCGCGAGGCCCGCGAACTGGCGGTCGATGGCGTCAAGGAGCTCGTGATCGTCGCCCAGGACACCACCTACTACGGCATCGATCTCTATGGTGAGCCGCGACTCGTGGAACTGCTCGGCGAACTGGAGAAGATCGCAGGCCTCGAGTGGATCCGTCTGATGTATCTCTATCCGATCCACTTCAGCGACCGTCTTATCGACACGATCGCCGACAGCGGGAAAATCATTCCCTATCTCGACATGCCGCTGCAGCACGCCAGCGATGCGGTTCTCAAGCGGATGCAGCGGCGCACGAACCGGTCAGCCACCGAGGAGCTGCTCGGCAAGCTGCGGGGCCGGATCCCGGAACTCGTCCTGCGAACGACATTCATCACCGGGTTCCCGGGAGAGACACGGGAGCAGTTCGGGGAACTGCTCGAGTTCGTGCAGCGCTGGCGGTTCGAGCGGGTGGGCGTGTTCACCTACTCGCTGGAGGGCGACACACCGGCGGCCCGGCTCGATGGGCACATGCCCGAGGATGAGAAAGCGGCCCGCCGCGACGAACTGATGCGGTTGCAGCAGGAAATCGCGTACGACCACGCCCGGCGGCAGGTTGGTCGGACCGTCGACGTGATCATCGACCGGCGCAGCGACGAGCGGCCCGACGTGTGGATCGGCCGCACGAAGGCGGATGCTCCCGACATCGACTGTGCGGTCTACGTGACCGCCGCGGGTTCGGAGCGAGCGTCACTGGCGGGCGACATCCTGCCGGTTGAAATCGTGGCGGCGAGCGGCTACGACCTGGCCGGAGTGCCGGCCGAATGACCGCCATCAACGCCGTGTGGACGATTCCCAACGTCCTTTCACTGATGCGGTTGCTGATGTCGGTGGTCGTATTCGTGGCGATCGAACGCGCGGCCTGGCTGCCGGCCACGATCCTGTTCGTCATCGCAGCCTCGACCGACTGGGTGGACGGCTGGTGGGCCAGGACGTTCGGCCAGGCCAGCCGGCTGGGGCGGATTTTCGACCCGCTCGTCGACAAGGTCCTCGTGTGCGGTGTTTGGATCCTGCTGGCGACCCGGGACGGCCCAGCGGCGATCGCGCCGTGGATGGCGGTGGTCGTGGTGGTGAGGGAACTCGTCGTCACCGCCGTTCGGGCCGAGATGGAGCGAGCCGGCAGCGACTTCTCGGCCGCCCTGTCGGGTAAGTTGAAGATGGTGCTGCAGTGCGCGGCGGTGGCACTTGAACTGGCGGCTCGAACCTGGCCGGAGTGGACGGTGGCCGGCCTGGACCTGCGGACGCTGGCCACCTGGGTGGCGTGGTCAGCCGTGGTGGCCACCATCTGGTCGGGCCTCGAATACCTCTGGGCGGCGCGGACGCTCGTTCAGGGCGCTGCCGGCCCTGGCGGAAAGGCCGTCTGAGTGGAGAGGGCAGGGGTAGCCGGGCCAGACGCGGGACCGCGGGTCGCGGACCTTCCCGCAGAATCCGTTTTCCTGCTCGGAGCCGCCTGCGCGGCCGCCTTCGTCGCCTGGTTGTGGACATCGCTCGCCGTGTGGCGGTGCTGGCGGCAGGGTCGGCCCATCGTGCCGTCACGCGCCCGCGAGCCAGTGCCCTGGTCGGCTGCCGACGTGGCGGTCGTGTTCGGGATGTACCTGGCCGCCATGGCCGTAGCCGGCCGGATGCTGCCGGAAAAACCGCCGCTCGCCGACAGCCTGTTCGCGGGGACCGCTGCCGCGCTCCTGGCGACGGTCGGATCCGCCGTCTGGCTGCACTTCCGCGGGGCGACGACGCGAGCGCTCGGACTGGTTGGCGGACGCTGGCGGGAAGACTTCGGGCTGGCCTGCGGCGGGCTGGCTCTCGTGCTCGCCCCGTTGCTGGGCCTGGCGGGCCTGCTCGACCGAATCGTTCCGTACCGGCATCACCTCATCGATTACCTCCGCGGTCACCATGACGCTCATGCTGTCGGGCTGGTCGTGATCTCGGCCGTGGTGGCGGCCCCCCTGACGGAGGAGTTTTTCTTCCGCCGCGTCCTCCAGGGCTGGCTGGAACGCTCGACGCCGACGGATGCCTGGGGGCCGGTGGTGGTCTCGGCACTGGCTTTCGGTCTCGCCCACGTCGAACACGGGCTGGCGTGGGTGCCGCTCACGCTTCTGGGCCTCGTGCTCGGCCGGATCGCCCAACGCACCGGCTCGATCATCCCGTGCATTCTTCTCCACGCCCTGTTCAACGCCGTGAGCGTGTTCCTGCTCCTCGCGCAGATGGCAGGCCGGCCCGCAGCAGGCTGAACAGCCCCCCTATCTTGCCGGGCACTGGAGCCGGATGCGGCCGCAAACCGATCTGGCCCGGGGTGGGCCCGTCGGGAACAATCCGCGGCCACCCGCCCCCGCCCCCAAATCGCCCCATGGCCAGCCGACCGATCCTCACCCGTTGCATCGACCGCCTCGCCTACGGGGCCGTCCGGGTACTGATCTGCATCGTGCAGGCCTTGCCCCGCGACTTCTGCGAGCGCGGGGCGCGCCGGTTGTCCGGGATTCTCGCCAACCGGCTGCGGATCCGACGGCAGGTCGTCCGCGACAATCTGCGGAGTTCGTTTCCCGCCCTCACCGCCGTCGAGAGGCGGGAAGTCTCCCGGGCGATGTGGGAGCACCTCCTGCTGATGGTGGTGGAGATCGCCCACGCCAACCGCGTGATCCACAAGACCACCTGGCGACGGCACCTGCGCATCCACGGCATGGAGCAACTCGTCCGCAGCCTGTGGCTCGACCGGCCGAAGGTGGTGCTGTCCGGTCACTACGGCAACTTCGAACTGGCGGCCTACCTGTTCGGCCTGTTCGGCTTCCGGCTCTATTCCGTGGCCCGGGAACTCGACAATCCACTGCTCGACCGGTTCGTGACCGAGTTCCGCGAGTCCCGCGGGCAGCAGATCCTGCCCAAGAAGGGGAGCGCTCCCGACGTCGCCGAGGTGCTCGACCGGAACGGGGCGATCGGACTGATGGGCGACCAGTCGGCCGGTCCACGCGGCTGCTGGGTCGATTTTTTCGGCCGGCCGGCCAGCGTCCACAAGGCGATCGGGGTGTTCGCCCTCTCGGCCTCGGCCCCGGTGCTCGTCTGTTCCGCCACCCGGCGCGGGGGGCTGTTCGACTACGACCTGCGGTTGGAGGGAGTGGCCGATCCGGCCGTGGGCGGCAGCGAAACGGCCGACGTGAAGGCACTCTCGCAGTGGTACACGTCGCTGCTCGAAGGGGCGATCCGGCGGCAGCCCGCGCAATATTGGTGGGTGCACCGCCGATGGCGAGGCCGGCCTCCAAAGGCTAAAGTGCGTTCCGCCGCCTGATGGGTCGGGAATGATTCCCGCCGCGGTGCGGCTCCCGCCCCTGCGATCATCCCCGATGGCTGATTGGATTCCCTTGGCCGCGGCCTCGGAATGCCCTCCGGGCACGAGTATCGAGCGGGTCGTCGGCGACCGGGTCGTGGCCATCGCCAACGTCGAGGGCTGCTTCCACGCCCTGGACGGCCTCTGCCCGCACCAGGGTGGCCCGCTGGGCACCGGGACGCTGTGCGGCACGATCCTCACCTGCCCGTGGCACGGATGGCAGTTCGACGTGACAACTGGCAGACACCGCATCTCGGCCACCATGAGGCAGCCGCTGCACGAGATCCGGGAGCAGGACGGTCAATTGTTCGTGAGGTTCGGCGACGCCGGGGCCGGGGCATGATCGAATACCGCTGCTTTCGCAACGACGATCCCCCGCGGCTGGCCGATGCCTGGCGGGCCGCAGATCTCGGCCCCTGCGCTCTGCAACCGATGACATCGGCCTGGCTGGAGGCCGCCGTCTTCTCCAAGCCTTACTTCGACCGCGAAGGACTGATCGTGGCCCTGGAAGATGGCCGGACGGTGGGCTTCGCCCACGCCGGGTTCGGCCCGGACGCGGAGGGAGTGGCGATCGACTACGGCACCGGCACGACGATGCTCGTCGTCGTGACTCCCCACCAGGAGCGGGCAGCGATCGGCGCCTCGCTCCTGGCCCGCACGGAGGACTACCTGCGGCAACGGGGGGCTCGCACGATCCTGGGCGGCGCGTCACCCGACGTGGGTGGCTTTTACCTCGGTCTCTACGGTGGCTCCGAGCTCCCGGGCATCCTCGCCTCGTCACCGGGAATGCAGGGTGTCTTCCGTCAGGCCGGATACACGGAGGCGGAACGGATCAGCGTGCTGCGGCGGTCAGTCGCTGGATTTCGGCCCCCGGTGAACCGGCTGCAGATGGCGATCCGCCGGTCCACCACGCTGCGGGTGATCGACGAGCCGGCGCGGCGGAATTGGTGGGAGGCGGCCACCACCACGGGCATCGCCCTGCGGCGGTACGAACTCTGGAACGACTCGCAAAACCTGCTGGGCAGCGCATCGTTCTGGGACATGCAGCCGCTGTCGTCCGCCTGGGGGCTGACGGCCTGGGGACTGCTGCGGGTGGACATCGAGGGCACGCGCCGTCGCGAGGGGTTGGCCAACTACATGGTCGCCGAGGCCCTCCACGACCTGTCGCAGGAGGGTGTTGCGCTCGTCGAGACTCAGGTGGCCGGGTCGAACGAGGCGGCCCTGCGGCTGTTCGGCAAGCTGGGCTTCGAGCCGCACGACAGCGGCATCGTGTTCCACCGCTGAGACGCTCGCGCGGCTGTCACTTCGCCGTCACCGCCGCCAGCCCAGCCAAGTGATCGCGGACGGCCGCTCCCGGATCACCGTGGGGCTCACATTCGTGCCGCAACCGGAGCGAGAGGGGGGCGGTGGCCGGATCGCGGCGCACATCGGCCAGATACTCCTGCAGAATGCGGCGCCGCTCGGGAGTGGTGTGCAGCAGCCAGTGCACCCAGCACCAGGCCTCGGCGTAATGGTCTTGCGACAGGTCGCCGGCAGCCCGCAGGGCTTCGAGCTTCGCCATGTCGGGACGCCAGGTGCCTTCCAGCATTCGGCCGGCGAGGTGGGCGACGTGCGTGCGGTGCACGCCCCTGTCGGCCCGCGGCAGTTCGAAGAATTCGGCGATGCCTTCGTCAAGCCAGAGCGGCACCGCGGGCACCACGGCATGCACGTAGCCGTGGGTCGTCTCATGCCGCAGATCCTCCGCCACGCGCTCCTGCCAGGCCGCGAACACCGAGAGCGTCGTGTCGGTTTCGACGAAGAACGCACGACGGGCGGGAAAACCAGGGAAACGCCTGGCCGCGAAGGCGTCGTAGCGTTCCGTGTTCTCGAACAGGTAGAGGTGTACGGGCTCGTCGGAAACCGGCAGGCCGAGCTCCTGGCTCACGTCGGTGCGCAGGCCCTCGAGTTCCCGCACCAGCCGGTGCTGACCGGCCAGAGAGAAGTCGGCATGGATCACGAGTTGACCAGCGGTGATCTCGGTGCGGTCGGGCAGTTCGCCGTCTTCCTGCGGAAGCGTCGCCGCGACCAGGCCGGCCTGCAGCCTGGCCGGGTTCCAGGCATCGTGGCTGGCAAGGTGGGCGCAGCCGACGAGCGCACAGCAGACCAGTGACGATGCTGCGAGAGCGGAATGCCGCACGAACATGGCGAATCCGGGAAGGACGAAGGGGCGGGGATGCTAGCCCCGGTCCTGCTCCCCGCCAAGGCCAATGGCGGCCGGATCAACCTGTAACAGCGTGCCCGCGAGGGCCTCCAAGGAAACCGGCCGGGCCAGTACGGCAGCCGCGCCGGCCCGGAGGGCGGCGATCGTGGAATCGCCGCGGGGAAACGAATCGAGCAGCACTACCCGGAGGCCGGGCCTGTTGGCCGAGAGGATCTGCAGCCAGGCCAGATGGGACTGAGCCAGGGCCGACACGTCCCACACCAGCACATCGGCCGGCTCGTCGAGGGCCGGCCGGCCGCAGGTGCGGCGGACGACCGGTGTTCCGGCCGCGGACAGCAGATCGACGAGGCACTCCACCTCGCCAGCCCGGGCGGCGGCCACGGAGACGCGGGGCCGGGGCCGCTGCGGGATCGACCATTCGCGAACCCGGACGGCCGACTCCATGATCCGCTCCTCGCGGCGGGACGTCGCGGGCATCCCCAGCGTTCCCGGCCGGCCGGCGGCCATGTCGTGCAGCCACCAAGCGATGCGTCCCGGCAGATCGGTCCAGGGCACTTCCTCGATGCCTGGCAGTGGTGGTCCGCTCCGCCTCCTGCCATCGATGAGACTCGTGGCTACCGACACCACAGGCGTAAGCGGCCAGCGTCGGGAGAGCAGCACCGCGTCGGCGAGCGTCCAGCCACCAGGCAGCGACGCGGCCAGCAGGGCGATCGCCGGCGACTGTTGCCCCGGCATGTCCAAGGCGACGGCGGCTTCAGGCGTCGCAGCCTCGATGACGGGTACCAATCCAGACAGGCCCGAACGAGCGAGTCCGAGTTCCGTGTCCGGCGTCTCGCCGACCCAAAGCACGAACGGGCGAGCCCGCCCCGCGACGCCTGTATCGGGAATCTGTGACATGCGAGGCCGCTTCCGACGTGGGCTCGACGCGAGCTCACGGTACCGGGAAGGAAGCCGCCGAGGCAAGACGGGTTGAATGCGGCATCCGGGCGGCCTCCCGGGATGCACCTGGCAGAGCCGATCTTGACCCACATCGGCTGCGGCCGACAATCCGCTCGAGTGAGGTCCAAGGAAGGACCCGCGTACGGATTCGGGGATGGGCGAGTTATGCCCGCCCCGACGAGAGGCAGGAGGCCATGATGCACGACACGTTTCAGATCGGGCGGAGTCCAGGCGTCTCGCTGGCACGATTGCTGCCGCATGGCCGGTTCATCGCCTGCGACGACATCCTCGCCGCCGCTGTGCAGGACGACGCCGATCGCTGCCGCCCGGGCGATGTTTTCGTGGCCCGGCTCACGGCCCGCGGCGACGGGCACGATGCCGTATCCCGCGCGCTGGCCCGCGGCGCCATGGCCGTCATCGCCGAACGCTTGGTGCCCACGGACGGCGTGGGGCTGTGTCTGGTTCCCGACAGCGACTTCGCCTTGGCGCGGCTGGCGCAGGCCCTGGCCGGCGAGCCATCGCATGCCATGCGCGTGATCGCCGTGACTGGCACCAGCGGCAAGACCACGACGGCCTGGCTGACTGCCGCCGTGTTGGCCGAGGCGGGGCTGCGAGTGGGTGTGCTCTCCGACCTCGGTTGCCTGTCGGCCGACGACTCCCTGCCCGAGCGTGACGACTATTCCCGTCCGGCGCTGCTGGCCGCCTGGCTGTCGCGACTGGCCGCCGACAACTGCACCCATGCCGTCGTCGAGGTGTCGAGTGAGATGCTCGCCGCCCAGGCGCTGGCGGGTGTCCGTTGCGACACGCTTGTGGTGACCAACCTCGCCGTCGCTCATCTCGCCGCGCACGGCACGGGCCGCGCGTATCGCGACATCCAGGCGCGGGCAACCGCTGCCCTGGCGCCGGACGGATGCCTCGTCACCTGCCAGGGTCCCGCTGACGGTCGGCTTCGGGGCGGGATCGACCCCACGGCGACGTACCTGACGGCAGGCTTGGCGGCGGACTGTGACGTCTGGGCCAGACCGGTCGAGCAGAGTCTGTGGGGCCGCACGTTCCTGCTGGGCTGCGGCGGCCAACGGGTGCCCGTGACCGTCGACAACCCGGTGCGGCCCTTCGTGCGGAACGCGGTGCTGGCCGCCGCCGTGGGAGCCCGGTATGGCGTGCCCCTCGACCGCGCCGCCCGTGGCCTGGAGGCCGCCGGCTCGGTGCCGGGTCGCGTGGAACGCCTTGACTGCGGCCAGGACGCCGCCGTGTTCGTTGATTCGCCCACGAGCCCCCACGCCCTGGCCGCGACGCTCGGCAGCCTGCGTCGGCTGACCAGTGGACGGCTGGTGGTGGTGGCGGAGAAGCGGCTGGCACACCGCCTCGGTGGTCGAGGGTTCGGCCGCCGGGTGGCCCGCTGGTGCGACGACTGCTTACTCGTGCCGGACACGATCCTCGACGTTGCGGCCGACGAGCGGGCTCTGTCGTGCTACGCCCGCATCGACGCCCTGCTCTCCGGACTCGGCCGGGACGACTGCCTGCTTGTGACGGGCGGGCTGCGGCGGGGTCGGCGCGGCCGTGGGACTCCGGCGGGCCGTTTTCCCCTGGCGGAGCTGGTGCAGGGCTGGCTGCGGCTGGCACACCCGGCTCCCCGGCCCGGCATGCGGCTTCCAGCCGCCTGATCGTCGCACGGCAGGCATGGACGCTGCCCGTGCCGATCGGTCAGAATCATCCCGCAGCACGGCCCCGCGCCTCCCTTCAGGCGGCGCGGCCGGGCCGCGGCACGAGGTTGAACGCCAATGAAACAGCGCACGAATTCGCCGACGACGGCAGCTGCTGCCGAGCCCGGCCCGGCCGGCACACCGTTTGATGACCTCGGCGTGGCGGTGTCGTGCGGGGAACCGCTGGCCCACCACACGTGGCTCGGCACCGGTGGCGCGGCGGCCTACTTCTGCGAGCCCGTCGATGCCGACGCCCTAGCCCGCATCGTGCACCGCTGCCGACAGCGCGGCATACCGCTGAGGGTGATCGGGGGCGGCTCCAACGTACTCGTCCCGGCCGGCGGCTTCTCCGGCATGGTGCTGCGTCTTTCGGCGCCCGCCTTCGGCGCCATTGCGGTGGAGGGCAACGTGATCCGCGCCGGGGCCGGGGCGAAACTCGTGCACGTCGTGTCGGCCGCCGTGCAGGCCGGACTGTCGGGCCTGGAGACACTCGTGGACGTGCCCGGCACCGTGGGTGGCGCACTGGTCGGGAATGCCGGCGGGCACGGCGGGGATATTGGCGAGCGCGTGCGCGACGTGACCGTGATGGCGGCCGACGGGGGGACGGAGACCCGCGAGCGCGGCCGGCTGGCATTCGAGTCGCGATGGAGCAACCTCGACGACTGCATCATCCTCGGGTGCCACTTGGAACTCGATCAGGAGGACGCCGGACTGCTCACCAAGCGGATGCAGAAGCAGTGGATCGTGGGCCGGTCGCAGCAGCCGATCGGCACCCGCAGCGTGGCCATGATGTTCAAGGACCCGCTGGGCACGACGGCGGAGTCGCTGGTGGTTCAGTCCGGCGCACGGGATCTGCGCTGCGGCGAAGCGAGCGTGTACGCGCCGCATGCCAACTACGTTGTGGCCGGCCCGCGTTGCACCAGCGACGACGTCCGAGCCCTCGTGGAGTCGGTGCGGACGCGGGTTCGGGAGAAGCTCGGCATCGAGCTCACGCCCTTGATCGAGGTGTGGTGATCGTCACCGCCGGCCCGTCATGAAGCCACCCCCGCGCCGCCCGTCGCCGCCCGATGACGTACCGTCCCCGGGGCGAGTGACGGCGTTCGTGACGACCTACTTCGCCGGGCTTGCCGCCCTCGTGGTGGCTGCTGCCGCCGTGGTTGCCGGCTTGACGCTGTGGTCGAAGTACGGTGACCGGGTGCTGCGTGATGACCGAGCCGCGGTGCTGCTGCCGGAGAACGTCGAGTTGAGCGGGGCGGCGCCGTGGGTGCGGGGCGACCTGAAGACGGAGGCGCTGAGGGATGCCAGCCTCGACGGAGGTGTGCCGCTCGACGACCCGGAACTGCCCCGGCGGCTGGCCCGTGCCTTCGACATTCACCCCTGGGTGAGGCAGGTTGTGCGCGTGGAACTGCGGCACCCGGCCGCGGCGCTCGTCGAGGTCCGCTGCCGCGAGCCGGTGGCCATGGTGGGCGTTCCGGGCGGCCTACTGGCCGTGGACGCCCAAGGTGTGGTGCTGCCGAGCGCCGACTTCACTGCCGAGTCGGCGGCCGCCTATCCCAAGATCACCGGCGTCGAGTCGAGCCCACAGGGGCAGGCGGGGCTCGCCTGGGGAGATGCATTGGTCGGTGAAGGGGCGGCGCTGGCCGCGGCTCTCGGTCCGGAATGGCGGGCGCTGCGACTGGTCGAGTGCCGGCCCGTGCGGGGTGCCGGCGGGGAAGAGCGGCAGTGGGAGCTCGTCGGTGAAGGCGACTTGGCGATCCTGTTCGGCGCGAGTCCCGGCCGTGAACGCGAGGGAGAGCCGACCGCTGCGGCCAAGATCGCCAGGCTTCAAAAACTGGCAGAGGGGTCCGAGGCCACCGGCCGCATCGATCTCACAAAACCGCCGGCGCCAGAGCCCGAGGTACGGTCGATCCCGGCTGGCTGACCGGCCATCATTCGAGCACCAGACGGCGCACGGCCTGGAACTGAGGGTGATCGGCCGAGCGGCACCATTCGAAGAGCACGGCTTCCGATGTCGTGAGCACAGCGCCGGCCGATTCCAGCCGGCGCAGGGCCACATCATGATCGATGGGGTGCCGTGAGGCGACGGCGTCGACGGCCACGAAAACGTCCACGCCACGGCCGAGCAGGTCGAGCGAAGTCTGCGTCACGCAGACATGTGTCTCCAGCCCCGCGATGACGACGGCGGACACGCACGCGTCGATCCCCGCATCGAATCCGTCACAACCGCAGCAGCTGAACGACTTCTTGGCGAGTGGCGGCGGCAGCAGTGCCGAGAGGCCCGGAGGCGTGGTGCCCAAACCCTGTGGATATTGCTCGGTGAGCAGCCGCTTCACGCCCAGCAGGCCGGCGGCTTCGGCGAGTCGCCGTGACCTGGCCACGACCCGATCCGCATCGGCCATCACGGCCAACAGGCGCTCCTGCACGTCGATCACGCAAAGCACGGATGTGGCCGGGTCGAGACGCATGCGAACGTTATAGCAGGCCGTCGTGGTGTCAGGAGCCGCTCTTCGGCAAAGCCCTGGCAACACCAGGCAAGCGAGCCGGACCATCCGAGCAGGCGTAGCCGTCTGCGGAATACGTCTGCCTGAGCAGGGTACGCCGACAGCCGACTGGCGGAAACCCTTGGCGTTCCGAGCGGTCGGCCAAGTTGGAAAGGGTTCAGGGATGAATTCTTCGACGGACAGTTAGCGTCCCGGGTGACGCAGCGCAGCCACGACTGAATCGTGCCCTGGACCGCGGCTCACGAACGTGAACGTGCGGGACTGCGGCCCGTCGATCGCAATCGACACGTCGAGCCGGTCGGCGGGCAGGTTCGCGTCGATCCGTTCGGGCCACTCCACGAACACCCATCCCGGGCCGGCGACGGCATCCTCCCAGCCCGTCTCCTGCAGATCAGCGGCATCCTGAAGGCGGTACATGTCGGCGTGGACGATCCGCGGCCGGCCGGTTACGTCCCGGCCGACACCATGCTCGTGGATCAGTCCGAACGTGGGGCTGACGACTTCGGCTGGGTCGTAGCCCGCCGCTGCGGCGACCGCCTTCACGAAGGTGGTCTTGCCGGCGCCGAGGTCGCCCACAAGGGCGACGAAGGCCGCCGCGGGCAGGGCGGAGGCCAGTCGGCCTGCCAGCGAGGGGAGGTCCGCCTCGTCGCGCACATGTATGGCCACGCCCCCGGGGTCGCGGTCCTCAGTCTTGGAAGTCATGGACGAATCCCCGGGGCTCGAGCCGTTCGCGGCCGCCGGCCTTCGTGCGTGCGAACAGACCGTCGCCCTCCACCACCTCGCCGATCACGGTGAGCGGTATGTCGAGTGGCGGTCGGCCGGACTGTGCCACAAGTTCTTTCGCCATGGCCGGCTCGAGCGCCAGCACGAGTTCGAAATCCTCGCCGTCGCCCAGCGCATGTTCGAGGGGAGTGCGGCCGTCGCCAGGGAGGCCGCTCATCCGTACGGCGTCTGCATGAACGGGCACGGCGTCCAGATCGAGAACCGCGGCCGTGCCGCTGGCGGACATCATCCGCGACACGTCGAGGGACAGCCCGTCGCTGACGTCGATGGCGGCATGGACGGGGAACCGGGTGGCGATGGCAGCCGCCTCCCGCACCCGCGGCGTCACGGCCAGATGGCGGCCCAGCAGGCTGCCGCCACACGCGCCCGTGACCACGAGCAGGTCGCCGGGACGCGCGCCGTCGCGACGCCACGCCGCTCCGGGACTCACGCTGCCGATCGCCGTGACGCTGATCACGAGGGGCCCGTCCCAGGCATTGGTATCGCCTCCGGCGAGCGTCACGGCATGCTCGGCCGCGAGGCTGGCCAATCCCGCATGCAACTCCTTGGCCAGCGATTCGCCACCCCTTCGTGGCAGGGCCACCGCCACGACGACCGCCTCGGGCCGTGATCCCATCGCCGCCAGGTCGCTGAGGCTGACGGCCAGCGCCTTGTGACCGACGGCACGGGCCGAAACCGTGGGTCCGAGCACGAAGTCGACCCCCTCCATGAGCATGTCCACCGTGACCACGGTGCGGCGCGAGGCCGGCGGACGGAGCACGGCCGCGTCGTCACCCGGGGGAACTTCGAGCCTGGCGTCGGCGGGGAGGCGGGAGAGGAGCCAGGCGACGAAGTCTGTTTCCACGGAAGATCCTCGAAACCCAGGTAGTGTAGTGGTTCACGCGGCTCTCCTGCGACCGGAGGGCATTGCCGCACGCGTTGCCGACGCCAGGCAAGGCGGACGGCTCAGGTAGCCGCGGGAGGCTGTCGCGTTTCGTGCTCCGACGGATCGAATCTCGCGGCGAACAGCAGGGCTCAACCGCTCGTCGCAAGACCGCCCGGCTCCTGAGTCAGCGCCCGCTCGGACTGCACCGCCGCCTCCAGCCGGCGTCCAAAATCGGCGTCGGCGGCCCGGAAGTGAGCGATGCACGTCTCGGCGATGCCCGGCCGCGTCACGCGTGCCAGACTGCCGGCGAGCGCGGCCACCAGCCGGCACTTTTCCTCCTCGCCCATCAACCGATAGAGACTGCCCGCCTGGGCGAAATCATCGTCGCCGGGCCGAGTCGCCGGGGGCTGCGAAGCGGCGACGCCGGAGACCGCCATTCCCGGCGGGATCCGGCCGCCGGACGCCGCGGGGCCGCCCCGGCCGTTTGGCTCGTAGTTGGGACCGCCCCCGCCGTTGTCGTCGCAGCGCATCGCTCCGTCGCGACCGTAGGTCCGCGCCGTGGTGGCGTGGGGCCGGTTGACGGGCAGGAGGGTGTGGTTGATGCCAAGCCGATAGCGCTGCGCGTCACCGTAGGAAAAGAGCCGCCCCTGCAGAAGCCGATCGGGCGACGGTCCGATGCCCGGCACGAAATTCGCAGGATTGAAGGCCGCCTGCTCCACCTCCGCGAAGTAGTTCGCCGGGTTGCGGTCGAGCACGAGCCTGCCGACCTCGATCAGCGGGTGCTCGGCGTAGGGCCAGATCTTCGTGACGTCGAACGGATCGATCGTGGCGCGGGCCGCCTCAGCGGCCGACATGACCTGCACCTTGAGCGTCCACGAAGGATGGACGCCTCGCTCGATGGCATCGAAGAGATCGGCATGATGGTGGTCGGGCTTCTCGCCGGCGAGCCGCGAGGCATCCGTGGCCGACAGGCACTCGATTCCCTGGTTCGTCTTGAAGTGATACTTCACCCAGAACGCCTCGTTGCGGGCGTTCGTCCACTGGAACGTGTGAGAGCCGAACCCGTCCATGTGCCGGTAAGACCGGGGAATTCCCCGGTCACCAAACAGCCAGGTGAATTGGTGGGTGGCCTCCGGTGAATGCGCGAAGAAGTCCCAGGCATTGTCCGGCGTTCTGAGATGCGTGCGTGGGTCGCGCTTCTGCGAGTGGATAAAGTCAGGAAACTTGATCGCGTCGCGGATGAAGAAGATCGGCGTGTTGTTGCCGACGAGGTCGTAGTTGCCCTCCTCGGTGTAAAACTTGATGGCGAAACCACGGGGGTCGCGGACGGTGTCCGCGGAACCGGCCTCCAGCGCCACGGTCGAGAACCTGACGAATACCTCGGTTTGCTTGCCAACAGGCTGAAGGAAGGCTGCCTTCGTCCACTGGGAAACGTCCGCGCTGACCTCGAAGCGGCCAAACGCCCCGGACCCCCGGGCGTGCACCACCCGCTCCGGAATCCGTTCCCGATCGAAGTGGGCGAGCTTCTCGATAAGGTGGTGGTCCTGCAGGA
>Ga0315900_10004117_pt1 | contig 20666 bp, 12 predicted proteins | sample LakEriMetagenome_FD_203521 | JGI IMG/M metagenome (GOLD analysis project Ga0315900, IMG submission 203521) | Freshwater fungal communities from buoy surface, Lake Erie, Ohio, United States - Buoy 12 MA114 | ecosystem: Environmental > Aquatic > Freshwater > Lake > Lake biofilm | place: USA: Lake...
ATCACGGAAACCAAGAAGATCGCCTCGATGGCCGAGGCCTATGACGTGGCGATCGCCCTCCACTGCCCGCTCGGCCCCATCGCGCTGGCCGTGAACCTGCAGCTCGACGCCAACTGCTACAACGCCTTCATCCAGGAGCAGAGCCTCGGCATCCATTACAACCAGGGCAACGACCTCCTCGACTACGTCAAGAATCCCGAGGTCTTCGACTACGCCGACGGGTACGTGAAGATTCCAAGCGGCCCGGGCCTCGGCATCGACGTCAACGAGGAGTACGTCAAGGAGCGGGCGGCCGTGGGCCACCGCTGGCGGAATCCGATCTGGCGGCATGCAGACGGGAGCTTCGCCGAGTGGTGAGCCCAGGCAGCGAGACTGCGGAACGGCCGACGCGGGCCCGCTCTTTCGTCGCGGTGCTGCTCTTCGTGTCGGTGGTGATCAATTACCTCGACCGCGCCAATCTTTCGGTCGCGGCCCCGCAGCTCGCGAAGGACCTCGGGTTCGACGATGCCCAGAAGGGCTGGATCCTCGCCGCCTTTGGCTGGACGTACGCAGCCTTGCAGGTGCCCGGCGGCTGGCTCGTGGATCGCATTCCACCGCGTGTGCTGTATCCGGTTGCCATCGCCCTGTGGTCGCTCGCGACGATCGGCCTGGGCTTCGTGGGCAGCGTGGCGGGGCTGATCGGCCTGCGGCTGCTCGTGGGGGCGCTGGAGGCGCCGTCATATCCGATCAACAGCCGAGTCGTGACAACCTGGTTTCCGGAGCGGGAGCGGGCCACGGCCGTCGGCTTCTATACATCGGGCCAGTTCGTGGGCCTCGCCTGTCTCTCTCCCCTGCTCTACGCGGTCCAGAATGCGTTCGGCTGGCAGATGGTGTTTCTCGTCACCGGGGGCGTGGGCGTCCTCTGGGCGGCCGTCTGGTATGCCCTCTACCGTGAGCCGCTGGAGAGCCGAGCAGCGAACGCCGCCGAAATCGCGCTGATCCGCGCCGGCGGCGGCTTCGTCGATCTCGCCGCCAGGCAGAAGACGAGTGCCGACGGCTTCCCCTGGGCTGACCTCGGCACGGTGCTCTCCCATCGGAAGCTCTGGGGGCTTTACCTCGGGCAGTTCTGCCTCACCTCCACGCTCTGGTTTTTCCTGACGTGGTTTCCCACCTACCTCGTCGATTTTCGCGGCATGGACTTCATCAAGGCGGGCCTGCTCGGCTCCGTGCCATTCCTGGCCGCGTTCGCGGGAGTGAACTGCTCGGGAATCCTTTCCGACCGGCTCGTGCGTGCCGGATGGTCGCTCGGCCTGGCCCGCAAGCTGCCGATCATCGCCGGGCTCTTGATCTCGTCGAGCATCATCGGGGCGAACTATGTCGAAAACCCCACGCTCGTGATCCTCTTCCTGTCGCTCGCCTTCTTCGGCAACGGCCTGGCGTCGATCACCTGGTCGCTGGTGTCGGCGATCGCGCCGGAGCGGCTCCTGGGCCTCACCGGCGGGATGTTCAACTTCGTGGGCAACCTGGCGAGCGTGGGTGTGCCGATCGTGATCGGCCAGCTCGTGAAGGGGGGCGACTTCGCCCCGGCCATCACGTTCATCGCCGCCACGGCCCTCGCCGGCGCCATCTGCTACGGCCTCGTGGTGGGCAAGGTCGAACGGATCCGCGTCTGATCCCCTCCCGGGCAGCCTGCGCCCGCCGGTCAGCAGTGCCGCGCGGAGCGCAGAGACTCGCCGCCATGCGTGACATCGTCGCATGCGGACGCGGTCGATTCGGCCTCCAGGTCGGGGAGGCGGCGGAAAGCCCAGGCTCTACGCCACGCCCTGGGGGGCAGAAGCCACGGTGACCGCATCGAGCCCGATCAGAACTGGTATTCGAGGCCGATGTTCACACCCGTGGCCCAGAAGTCGCTCGTGCGGAGCCTGAATGCAGGGGCCGCGGTGCCGACCACGGATCCCCCGCCGAACTGCGTGGGGTTCACGGCCTGGTCGATCTGGCCCGCGGCACGGCCGACGGTCGTCCAATAGAGGAACGTGAAGCCGAGCGAGAGGCGGCACTGCGACCACAGGGCGTAGTCGGCGTTGACGCCCGCCTCGCCCACGGCCGCGAACAGCGTCGAACCGTAGCCGCCGATGTTGCTCGGCTGGGCGAGCAGGCCACCGGACGTATCGGACACGATCGACGTGCCCGCGGCCGTGGTCTGGGTGGTCTGCGTCTGGCCGTTGATCGTCGTGCCGATTCCGCTGGCCCCGAGGGCTACCTTGCCCGTCACCGCCAGCGACATCCGCTGCCGCCACCACCGCTCCATGATCCCGATCTCACCGCCGTTGAACTGCGAAATGGACCGGAACGAGTCCCTGGCCACGATCGTCTGGAGAGGCAGGCCGCCAGGGGTGCCCGTCGAAATGCTGGCGGCGTCGCGGATCGTGACCGCGTCGTCGAGCAAGAGGTAGCGGTAGCCGCCGACGAGGTAGCGGCGATGGAACTTTTCGCAGGCCAGCGCGTGCATGAGGAGCAGGTCGAAGCCGCTGAAGCGGGCCACCTGCACAGCCGAGATCTCCTGTGACAAGAGCGACACGTCGGCAGGGACCGTGGCCGGCGGCGGCACCACGACCGCCGCCGGCTGGCCGGTGATGGCGTCGACAAAGGGCCGCGCGAGCCACGGGCTGCCCGCCGCCGATGGAAAATTCCCGCGGTCGCTGGCATTGGTAAGCCCAAAATATTCCGCCCGCACGCCGTCGAGCTGCCTGGGGTTCCACCAGTAGCCCATGGCGATCCGGCCACCGGACCGCATCGGGCCATCGGCCGTCTCGTTGCCGAAGAGAATCTGCGTGCCCGGCCTGCCGAGCAAGCCGATGTCGGCCGGCGGCGTTCCTGCCGGGCTCGACGTCACGAGCGGCGGCAGCGCCTGCGGCGACGTCGCCCAGAGGAGATAGTCGGCCGAGATCCAGAGCCGCTCGAGGATCTCCGAACGAAACGCCCGCGTGTGGTCGCGGGAGCAGTCGCAGCGGGCGTCGGAGAGCCGATAGGCCAGTTCACCGGGCCCCATCCACGCGGGATCGACGAGCGTGCGGTCGCAGGGCGACGCCGGCACCGGCTCCTGAAACCAGGCGAGCAGGCCCTCCGGGGTTTTCGCTTCGGCCGGCGCGCGAAACGGGTCGAGGCCCCCCGGCACCTGCGGCTCGTCGGCCCGCCGCACCGGCACCCCCGTGCGCGGCGGGTCGCCGACCGATTCCGGGTACCCGAGCGGATCGGGCTGCCCGCCGCAGGCCGCCCCGACCACGAGCGCATGCAAGACCACGATCGATCGCGGCGCGAACAGTGCGAGCAGTCTGGCAGGACGAGCCATCGGGTCCGCTACCGGGCTGGCGGGCGCATGGACCCCGGGCGGAGTCGGCCGTGCGCACGATGCCGAAAATATCGGCTGGGAGGCCTGTATGGCCTGAGAAAAGCCTGCGGCCGGACGCCGCAAACCACCCGCACGCCCCCCGCCTCCCAGTCTGCATATCCGGTAAAGTTTCGCCCCGCTTTTGGCCGATCCATATGAGGACGGCCGACACAACCACAGCGCTTGGGCTCTGCCGCGCGATGGCTGCACTTCCAGGGGGGCCTGGAACCAGCCCGGATGCGACCGCGTTTTTCCTTGCCGCTGCCGGTGGCCGCCGCACTCGCGGCGCTGACGGCCTGCGCGGCTTCCGGCTGCACCCGCGGCCGCTTCTATGCCCAGGCCGACCGCGAGGTGAGCACGCTGCTCGCGGAAAAATCCTGCGACCCGCGGTGGAACCTGCCGGCGAACTACAACGTCCGCCAGGATGAGCGGAGCCGGTTCTACGACGCCTACAGCCAGATCAAGCCGCCGATGCCGCCGGACGATCCCACGGCCCATCGCTCCATGCACTGCGTGGACGGCAAGAAGGGCTGGCCACGGTGGCACGCCAACGGCGACCGCACCACGCTCGACAATCCAGACTGGCGGGCGCGGCTCTCCGAAGTGGTCGAGCTCACGGATTCGGGAGCCGTCAAGCTCACGCTCGACTCGGCCCTCCGGCTCGCCTACCTGAACTCGATCGACTGGCAGAACGAACAGGAGGAACTCTACCTCTCGGCCCTCGACGTGAGCACCGAACGCTTCGCGTTCGACGTGCAGTTCTACGGCGGCAATGCCACCGGCTATCGCACCATCGGGCCCCTCGGTGCCGGCGGACCGTCCACGACCTGGAGCACCGACACGAACCTGCAGGCCCGAAAATATTTTGCGACCGCCGGCCAGCTCGTCGTCGGGGTCGCGAACTCGATCATGTGGCAGTTCGCGGGGCCGGATCGGTATCGCAACGTCTCGCTCGTAAACTTCAACCTCGTGCAGCCGCTGCTCCGCCGGGCCGGCCGAGCCTGGGCCCTCGAGCCGCTCACCATCGTGGAGCGGACGCTCCTCTACAACCTCCGATCGCTGCAGTTCTACCGGCAGGGATTCTTCCTCAACGTCGCCTTCGGGATTCCGGCGGGGGCGGGCGTCCAGCGGCGCGGCGGATTCTTCGGCGGCACGGGCTTCGAGGGATTCACCGGCACCGGCATCGGCGGCTTTGGCAACGTCGGCGGCACGTTCTTCGGCGGCGGCCTGCTCGGGTTTCCTGGAGCCGGCGGCGGAGGCGGGGGCGTGGGCGTCGCCGGCGGCGATGTCGGCAACCTGGGTGGGTTCTTCGGACTGCTGCAGTCCCGGCAGCGGATCCGCAATCTCGAGCAACTGCTCGCCGACCAGGAGCGGTCGCTCGTGAAAATGGAGGCCCAGCTCGACGCCGGCCAGATCGATCTCGTGCAGGTCGACCAGCTCCGGCAGAACGTGCAGACGAACCGGGCGAACCTGGCGACGGCGAAGACGCAGCTCACCGACCGCCTGGAAGCCTACAAGGTCACCACGCTCTCCATCCCCTCCGACACACCGGTGGCCCTCGACGAGTCGTTTCTCGCGCCGTTCCAGTTCGTCAGCCCGCCGTTGCTGGCCCTGCAGAAAGAACTCGGCACCTTGCTCGCCGCAGAAACCGGCGGCGAGAACGAGCCACTCGAGGCGACGGAGGATCCGCGGACCGAGGGTCCTCCAGGCCCGCTCGAACTGCCCGCGCCGGCCGATGCGACCGAAGACAATCGCGATGCAGCCGCGGCCCTCGACGCCCGCGAGGACGAGGCCAACCGGGAACTGATCCGCACGGGCATCGCCAGGCTCGGCGAACTCCGCGGCCGCGTCGAGGGGCAGGCCGCCGCCGTGAACGGCGACCTCGAGCGGGCGGCCACGCAGGCGGCGGGGCGGCTGGCCGGCATGCAGCCCGCCGAACGGAAGGCGTTCGACCGCGAGATGCGCATCCTGGCCGACGACCTCGAGGAGTTGCTGGCCCGGATCCGCAGGGCCGACGAGGAGATCAAGCGGCTCGAGCCCGCGGGACAGCCGACCGAAACCAGGCTCCGGGACACGGCCGACAAGGTCGTCGCGCTCGTGTCCGAGATCTCGGGGGCCGTCGACGAGATGTCGCTGATCCAGGCCCGGGCCCGGGTCGAAGCGATTGGCGTGACCCCAGAGCAGCTCGACCCCGACATGGCATTCGAGATTGCCCGAGCCAACCGGCTCGACTGGATGAACACCCGGGCCGCGCTCGTGGACCAGTGGCGGCTCATTCAATACAACGCCGTCAAGTTGCTCGCAGACCTCGATCTCAAGCTGGAGGGGGACATCTCGACGACGGGTAACAACGCGGCCCGCTTTCGCGCCCCCACCGGCTCGCTCTCGGCGGGCGTGCAGTTCGACCCGCCGCTCACCCGGCTGCAGGAACGCAACAGCTGGCGGCAGGCCATTCTCCAGTACCAGCAGCAGCGGCGCCGGCAGATCCGGTTCGAGGATCAGGTCAAGCTCAATCTCCGGCAGCTGCTCCGGCAGCTGGAGCTCGACCGGCTGAATCTCGAGACGCAGCGCCGGGCGGTCATCATCGCCGTCCGCCGCGTTGACGAGACGCGGCTCACGCTCGGGCAGCCGGCGCCGCCTCCCCCCCCGCCCGCCGCCGACGGTACGGGTGCCCCCCAGCCGGCCACTGACCGGCTCGGCCCCACGACGATCATCAACTACGTCACCGCCACGGATGCCCTCCGCAACAGCCAGGATGCCCTGACGAGCGTGTGGCTGCGGTACTACCAGACGCGGGCGGTGTTGGCGCGGGAACTGGGCGTGATGGAACTCGCCGACGACGGGCTCTGGATCGACAAGCCGCTGTGCCGCGCCGACGACGTGACAGGCAAGGACCTGGAACTCCCGCCCCCGGTGCCGCAGGAGTGGCTCGACCATTTGGAGGAGGTCAAGTCGCCACCGCCGCTCGGCGCCGACGCCGACGGGAAGCCTCCGGCGGCAGGAAAGCCCGCCGCCGAGCCGCTGCCAGCGCCGGCCGCCGACACGCTAGACTGAACGCAGCCTCGCAACGCCTCCGAAAGGCCCCCCATGGCAGATGCGATCGCGGAATCGAGCGTGCAATCGCGACCCGCCGCGGCGATCCCCGCGAACGCCATCGCCGCGATTCTGGACGGCCCGCCCGTAGCCGAGCCGGCGGCAGGCCGGCGGATGCCGTGGCGGCTGCTGGCGATCCTGGCCGCGGCCGGCGGACTGGCGGCGGCCACGCCCGCGATCCTGGCCCGCTTCGATTCCGGCGCCGCCCGTGACCCGTTTGCCAATCACCCCTCCCATACCGTCGCCCGGCAAGACCTGACGATCTCCGTCACCGAGACCGCGACGCTGTCCAGCGACGAAAACGTCGACATCCGCTGCGAGGTCAGGGGGGGCTCGACGGTCATCGAACTCGTGGCCGATGGCTCCCAGGTGAAGGCTGGCGACACGATTGTCGTGCTCGACTCGGCGAAGATTTCGGAAGACCTCACCGCCCAGAAAATCGCGCTGGAGAAGGCGCGGGCCGCGCAGATCCAGGCCGAGAAGGACCATGCGGCGGCGGTCATCGCCGTCGAGGAGTATGCCGAGGGCACCTTTCGCAAGGAGCAGCACAAGCTGCGGTCGGATCTCACCGGGGCCCGCGAGCGGCTCCAGGCGAACCGCAACCTCGTCACCCACTTCGAGAAGATGTTTCGCAAGGGCTACATCACGCCGCAGGAGCTCGAGAAACACAAGTCGGCGGCCGAGCGGGCGAAGCTCGACGAAGACACGGCCACGATCGCCCTCGACGTGCTCGAGCGGTTCACGAAGCCGAAGATGATGACGGAACTGGAGAGCAAGCGGGATGCCAACGCCGCCAAGAAGGAGAGCGAGACGGCGGCGCTCGCGCTCGAGACGCTGAAGCTCGAACGGCTCGAACAGCAACTGGCGAAGTGCCGGATCACGGCCCCCAAGGACGGGGTCGTCATCTATCCGCCGACGCCACGCTGGGATCGCGACGGCGGCATCAAGGTCGGTGCCAAAGTCAACGAGGCCCAGACGATCCTGCAGTTGCCCGACTTGAGCACCATGCGGGCGGACGTGGGCGTGCATGAATCGCGGGTCGAGAAGATCCGCCCGGGCATGCGGGCCCGGATCGACGTGCAGGGCAACCAGTTCGCCGGCAGCGTGACGAAAGTCGCCACCCGGCCCAACTCCACCGGATATATGGATACCGCCAAGCGGTATGAGGTCCGGGTCAAGATCGACGACCAGTCGCCGCTGTTGCGGCCGGGCCTGACGGCGGAGGTGGAAATCATGGTCGCCGAACTCGAGGCCGTGATCGCCGTGCCCGTGGCGGCGGTCGCCGAGCAGCGGGGCAGCCATGTCTGTGCCGTGCAGAAGGCCGGGGGAGTCGAGCGGCGGACCGTGAAGCTGGGAGAGGCCAGCGAGGCGTTTGTCGAGATCACGTCGGGCCTCGAGCCCGGGGAGGTGGTGCTCCTCAATCCCCGGGCGGTTCTCGGCGACGCTCTGCCCGAGGGCGATGGCAAACCGACCCGCGACCACCATGGCGACGGAGGGGCGAATCCGGGCCTGCCGAAACCGGCCGCCGCGCGGTCGTGAGCATCTGGCAGCAGTTGCGGGCCGGGGTTCGCAGCCTGCTGCTGCACAAGCTCCGCTCGGCGCTGGCGGTGCTCGGGATCCTGATCGGCGTCACGGCCGTGATCTGGTTGGTGGCCATGGGTGAGGGGGTCGCCATCCAGGCCCAGCGGCAGATCGAGGCCCTCGGCGCCACCAGCATCATCGTGCGGAGCATCAAGCCGCCCTCCGACCCGAACGAGAAAGCCAGCGATGGGTTCGGCATCGCCTACGGTCTGCTGCGGGCCGATGAGGACCGGATCCGCACCAACGTTCCGGGACTGGTACGGGCGGTGCCGCTGCGGCAGATCAGCCGGGAGGTGCGCTGTGGCGCGCGGGCACTCGACGGCGTCGTGATCGGCTGCACGCCGGACTACTTCGCGTCCAACAAGCTCGCGATCGCCCGCGGCCGCGGGCTCTCCGACCACGACCTCGACCGCCGCGACAACGTGGTCGTGCTGGCCCACGAGGTGGCCGAGCGGCTATTTCCCATCGACGATCCGCTGGGCGCGGCCGTGCTCGTGGGGCAGGAGTTCTACGTGGTGGTCGGCGTGGCCGCCCCGCGAACCGCCGCGGCGGCGATCGGCGGCAGCCTCGCGGCGCGACAGTTCGACCGCGATGTCTACCTCCCGCTCTCCACGTTCCGGGTCCGGATCGGAGATCGGATCGTCGCGGAGCAGCAGGGCTCCTGGACCGCCGAGACGGTGGAGCTCGACCAGATCACGGTCGTCCTCGCCGACCTGGCGCGGGTGCCGGCGACCGCCGACATGATCCGCGACCTGCTCAAGCGGTATCACAAGACCGAGGACTACGCCGTGGTCGTGCCCCAGGAACTGCTCGAGCAGGCGAAGACGGTGCGGATGATGTTCAACGTCCTGCTCCTCGTGATCGCCGGCATCTCGCTGCTCGTGGGAGGGATCGGGATCATGAATATCATGCTCGCCACGGTCACCGAGCGGACGCGGGAGATCGGCATCCGGCGGGCCCTGGGGGCCACGCGGGGGGAGATCATTCGGCAGTTTCTCTGCGAGACGATCGTGCTTTCCGGCGCCGGCGGCCTGCTCGGCGTGGCGGCCGGGTTTCTCTGCCGGCCGGCGGTGGCCCTGGCGCTCCGAGGCGTGGAGTCGTTGCTGCCGCGGGTCTGGGCCGCGTTGCCGCCCGACATCCGCGGCCTCGACCCGCCGCTCGTGCCCTGGTCGATCGCGGTCGCGTTTGCGATCTCGGTCGGCGTCGGGATCGTGTTCGGCCTCTATCCCGCCCGGCGGGCGGCCGCCCTGGACCCGATCGAGGCGCTTCGCCATGAGTGAACCCGCCGCCGTCGCACAGGGAGCGGAGGTCGTGGCCAGCATCCGCGACGTGTCGAAGCTCTACCGGCTCGAGGGACAGGAGGTGCGGGCCCTCGACCGCGTGTCGCTCGATCTGCGGCGCGGCGACTTCGTGGCGATCATGGGGTCGTCGGGCTCGGGCAAGAGCACGCTCTTGAACGTGCTCGGCTGCCTCGACCGGCCCACCTCCGGAAGCTACGTGCTGGCGGGGCGGGATGTGGCCCGGCTCGACGACACGGCGCTGTCCCGCGTTCGCGGCCGCACGCTGGGCTTCGTTTTCCAATCGTATAACCTGATCCCGCAACTGAGCGTGGTGGAAAACATCGCGCTGCCGCTGGCCTATCGGCCCAGGCAGCCGGGCGACCACGGCCGCTGCCTGGCGCTGGCCCGGTTGGTGGGGCTGGCCGATCGGCTCGGCCACCGGCCGACGCAGCTTTCCGGCGGTCAGCAGCAGCGGGTGGCGATCGCGCGGGCGCTGGTCAACAATCCCGCCCTCATCCTCGCCGACGAGCCGACGGGAAATCTCGACACCGCCACCAGCCATGAGATCATGGACATGCTCGCCGCCCTCAACCGCGCCGGCCGTACGATCGTGCTGGTGACCCACGAGCCCGACATCGCCGCCCGGGCCCGCCGGGTGGTGCGGCTGCGGGACGGGCGAATCGAGAGCGTGACGGAGAATCCCGCGGACGACCGGAAGAGCCACGCCGGCGACTCGTAGCATGTGGAACAAGTCTGCCCGAGCAGGATGCGAGGCATGCCGACCGGGGAAACCCTGGGCGTTTCCCCTGGTCGGCCGGGTGGAAAAAGGCCATGCAGGCACCTCTGTTCGGCACGACGTGTGCGGCTTGACGGCAGCGTCGCCGATCTCGCCTCTCCCTCGGGGAAAGGCCGGCCGGAGGCCGGGTGAGGGTGCTGCCGAAGCTGCGCCGATTCCCTGCACCCTCACCCCGGCCCTCTCCCTGAAGGAGACGGAGAGGAAGAAACTGCAACCCTCGTGCCGAACAACAGTGCCATAGAGGGCTTTGTCAACGGGCATGTAGACCGCATTCGACTTGGGCGTAACTCGCCCATCTCGCCCCGTCGTTGAGCCAGTCTGCCTCTTGGGACTGGTGTTGCCTCGGCGAATCGTGTTTTGACCACCCGTACACAGGCGATCGGTCCCGTCACCGGCCCAAGAAGCCCCGGGTGGCAACCCGGGGACTCCGGGTGTGAAAACCATCCCGCCGTCCATGCCGCATCACGCAACGTGATTTCCCGGTTCAACCCCACATCGCATGGCACCCGGGATGAGATGCAACCCGGAGTCCCCCGGCTCCCGCCGGGGGCTTTTTGTGCCGTTCGCGCATGTCAAACCGAGCCCACGACTGGAGAACCCGCAACAGCACAAGCCGCGAGTAGGTTACGCCCATTCGACTTTGATGGAGCACCGGCTTCGGGGGCGGCCAAAGTCGCCGCTGCACTTCGCCATCCTGGCTGCGGGTGGAGCGACGCGGATTCCCTCATCTGACGATTCGGGCTTCCCGGCAGTCCCGCGAGCACCCAGGCTCGCGTCGGCGTTGCGGGGCCGCGCGGGCTCAGGGCGCCGGCTTGAAGCCGGCGATCTTCGGCAGCAGCCGCTCGGCGATCAAGGCCGACGCCTCCTGAAGCGCCGTCTTCGCGGCGATCTGCTCGGTGAGGTCGGTGGCCACGGTCGTCTGCCGGTCGATGGCCAGCACCTTGCCCGTGGCCTGATCGACGGCCTTCACCTCCAGCCTGGCCTTCGCCGAGATCAGGTTCCCGTGCCGCACGGCCGGCTCGCTGATCGCCTCACCGATCACGAGCACCGCGGCCGCGGACCGCTTGCCTTCCTTGGGGTCGACGACCGCGAAGCCGGTCTCCTTGGCGAACAGCGTCATCTCCGTCTCCGCCGCGGGATCGATGACGACCAGGCCCCCCGGCCCGGCGACGATGGCCACGACCGGGGCGATGTGCTGCTCCTTGATTTCCACGAACAGGGTCGGCCGTTCACCCGCCGGCAAGGCCTTCTTCAGGTCCGCGAGCCGGTCGTCCCGCGTCACGACCTTGGGCAGCAGCTCGCCGCCCCGCTCGGTCACCACCTTGACGATCTCCGTGGCCAGGCGGTCGGCCAGGCCTCCGAGGTCGTCGCGGGCCGTGCCCTTGACGCTCGCGCCGAGCACGCGGCTCGTTTCCGTGCCGATGATCTTGGCGACGAGATACTGCGAGTTGTCGACGCGGAACACGGAGCCGGCGATCAGCATCTTGGCGCCGGTGAGCTGACCGACGCGGGTCGCCGTGGCAGGGTTGGCCAGGCCCGTGAGGTTCAATTCCTGCTCGTCGAGCAGCTTGCGGATGTCCTCGCGCTCGATGAGCATCAGCGCGGGCTCGGCCACCAGCTCGGCGAACAGGAGGTCGGTGACCTTGCCACCGTCGCCGACCGGCCCGCCGGGACGGGCGGTGGCCCCCTCGGCGGCGCGATCCTGGAAGGGCAGGATCGCCACCGGCACGAGCCCCGTTGCGGGTGCCGCCGCGGTTGCCGGCTCGGCCGCCGCGGGTGCCGCCACGAGCAGGGCGGCGACCAGGGGAACGGCGCACACGAGGACGCGGACGGCTGCAGGTCGAAGGGACACGATGGTCATCGGGGACTCTCCTGACGGGGACGGGGATCTGGTGACGGGGCGGTGTCGGCGGCCGGGGGCGTGAGGCGGGCGAGGAGCGTCGCGAAAAGGTAGCGGGCGGCCGGCGTCTCCTCCCAGTGGGCGACGATGCCGAGGCCGCAGACGACGAACGTTCCCGCCGGCCGGCCTGACTCGCGGTCGGCAAACCGCGCCTCGAGCCACGGCCAGCCGCGGGGCGTGACGCCGGCCCGCGCCACCACCGCCTCGCGGTCGGCGACGATCGCCAGACGGCTGACCACGGTGGAGCCGCGGGCCGACCAGTCCCGCCAATCGAGCCGCCCGTCGAGGTCGCCGACGACGTCGGCCTGCCGCAGCGCGAGCCGGTCGGCGACGCCGTCGCCGACCGTGTCTGCGGCGCCCGGCAGCGGGAACGCTCCGGATGCGGGGGCGAGGCAAAGCACGTTCGTGCCCCGGCCGCAGAGGCCGACGAGGTCCGGTGCCAGCCGCGGATGCTCGTCCCACGCCAGCCCCTCGCCGACGATCACCACCTGCGGCCGCAGCGCGGCGATGTCGGCGTCGGCCCGCGCGAGCAGCAGCGGCACTCCCGCGGCGGTGAGCACCTTCTCGGTACCGCCGTCCGGATCGACGATCGCGATCCGCAGACCTTCGAGCCAGCGCCGGCGGTCGAAAAACGGATCGGCCGGAAAGATCCGCACCGGCCGCGTCGCCATGCCGAGTCGGTTGCCGGCGGCGTCGGCCAGGACCGTCGTCAACGTGGCCTCTGCCACCACGCCCTCGCGACCGGCGGGAACGGGCACCGTGACCATGGCGTTGGTGGCGCCACGGCCGGGATGCCGCACGGCCACGGCGCCGTTCGCCAGGGAGCGGCTCCCGACCGCCAGCACCCATGCGAGGCTGCCCTCGACGGCGGCGCCCCCCCGGATCACGGTGCCACAGTCCGCCGCACGGCCCGCGAAGTAGTTGGTGCGGGCATCGGCCGGCGCCACCTCGAGGGCATCGTCACCGGCCGCGACGCCGGCCCCGACGATCGCGAGGCTCGCCGCGGCGACGCCGCGGAGAACTGCAAACCCGAGTGTCATCCGACCTCCTTCCCGATCGCGGGACGAAGTGGCACCACCGTCTGGATCACCTGCCACTCGACGTCCGCGACGCGGTCACCGGTCACCCGGCACGGGAGGCCCGCCTTCTGGACGCCGCCGTAGGAAGCCCGCAGCGGCACCGCCTGCGACGCGAGCGTCAACTCGCCGTCCACCGCGATCGCCCCGTCGGGCAGGCAATGGGCCCACAGCTTGAGCCGCCCGTCGCCGTGGGCACCGGCCGCGACGTCGACCACCTGCTCGTCGCGGACGACGACGTCCGCCTGCCAGGCCGGCTCCCACCGCGCGGCCGCGCCGCGCCGGGTGAGCACGACGATCCGCACGGCGACCGGTGCGGCGGCGACGGCGCCGTCCGCGAGCCCCACGGCCACCTCCTGATCGTGCTCCGCAACCCACGCGAGACGCCCCGCGAACATCTGCTCCATACCCGCCAAGACTTCGGCGCGGGCGGCGATGTCGGCGGCGGCGAACCGCACGCTCGGCGGCCAGTTCGCCCCCTCGTCGTCGCGCCCGCGCCACCACGCCACACATGCCACCGCGGCGGCCACCGCGAGCCCCGCGGCAAACCAGCCGGTCCGCTCGCCCCAGCGGTCGGGCCCGGCGACGACCGGGTGGGATGCAGCCACATCGGCGACGTGGACCGCCGCCGCAATGCGACTGGCGCGGCCGGCCGCATCCGCCGCCGCGTCCCGGCGGCGGCGCCACTCACGGAGGCGGGCGTCGATGTCGGCGCCGGATCGTGACGGCTGTCGCGGGTCGGGTGTCATGGCTCCATCTGCTCCCTCAGGGCATGGGCGAGCCGCTTGCGGGCTTCGTGCAGCCGCCAGTAGATCGTGGCCCGCGTGCAGCCTTCGATCCCCGCGGCTGCGGCCGGATCGAGTCCCTCGATCGCCACCAGCACGATGGCGGCGCGGAGTTTCGGCGGGAGGGCGTGCAGCGCCCGGGCCACGGCGCCGTCAAACTCGTCGCGCTCAACTTCCGCCCCGACGCCCGCGTCCCGCATGGCCGCGTCACGGGGCACCTCGGCCCGATCGTCGATGGGCGACCGCCGCCTGCGGGCGAGCGCGTCGTGGACCGTGTTCATGGCGATCCGGTACAGCCAGGTCGTGAACTTGGACCGCCCCCCAAAGCCGTCGAGGCCGCGAAAGGCGCGGAGGAGCACGTCCTGCGCCAGGTCGTCCGCAGCCGCGTCGTCGAGGATCATCGAGTGGATCATGCGGCGGACCGTGGTCAGGTGCCGGACGGCGAGTTCGTCGAGCGCCCCGCGGTCGCCGGCCTGCCGCCAGGCGGCCACGAGTTGCTCGTCGGACGTTTCCAAACCGCCACCGCTCCGTGTCAATCCATGAGACGGGCCCGACGGCCACATCTTGGGTCCCACCGGTTCGCGATCCGCCGGTTGCGGGTCCCCGACCACCCAGGCTAGTCTCTCCCGCCTCGGGGGCCGTGGCCAAGCCCTGACGGGGCCGGGGCCGGAAAAAAGCCGTGCTGGCCGGGCCAAGATCGACGCGGCTCGGCGGTCTGATGAAGGTGCCGGCCTCGCGTGGCACCCGCAGTCATGATGCATACCATTCCCCGTCACCGAGCGGCTTGGCTGGCCTCGATCGCGGCCTGCGGCCTGCCATGGGTTTCCGGTGCCATGGCCGCGGAGCCGCCCCCGCCGACGGTCGCCATCGTGCCCACCGCGGCGGCGCGGGCCCCGCTCGCGGATCTGCTCACCGCAGACTTGTCGCGGGACGCGGGCCTGCGGCTCGTGGAGCGGCAGGCCGTCGCTCGTGTGGTGGATGAACTGAAGTTGGCCGCGGCCGGCGATCCAGCAGCGGGCGTGAAACTCGGCCAGCTGCTCGCGGCCGACGCCATCGTGATGCTCGACGCGGGCTCTGCGGAGACGCCGCCGCGGGTGCGGGTGCGGATGGTGGAAACCCGCACCGGCATCCGGCTCGCGGACGGCGAGTGGGCGGCCGCCGACCTGCTCGCCGACCGGGCCGTGCTGCTGGCGGACCTGCGCACTGGCCTGCGAAAACTCCGCGCGGCCGCGGAGAGCCGCCGGCTGGTCGGAATCGTCGGCCTGCAGAGCGAGGAGGAGACGGGCTCCACCATGGCCACGGCCCGGGCGCTGACGGTGTTCGCCGCGCAGGACCTGCAACGGCTTCCCGACGTGGTCGTCCTCGAGCGGGAACAGCTCCGCCGGCTCACCACCGAGCGCGACCTGACCGGCACCGAGCTCGATCTCCGGGCGTCGGCCCTGCTGCTCGAGGGCAGCCTGCGACGCGAGGGAGACACGTTCGTGATCGCGCTGGCCCTGCTGCCGCTCAAGGACGGGAAGCGGCGGGAGCGGACCGTCACCACGCCCGGCAAGACCGGCGCGGCCCGCGACGCGATCGCGGCGGCGCTGGCCGACATGCTGGCCGCCGCCGTCGAGCCCGAAACCGCCAGCCCGACCGCGGAGGCGAAACTGCTCCTCGAACGGGCGCGACGGCTCGGCCGGATCGGCGACGGGACGCAGGCCTCCCGGCTGGCCGAAGCGGCCTACGTCCTTCATCCCTGTCGGGAAACGTTCGACCTGGCCAACGCGCTGAGCAGGGCCGCCCTGCCGGCGGATGCGAGCCCCGTGGACGTCGCCCAGGCCGGGCTGCGACAGGCGGAGTTGATCGGCGACTTCTACGAGCGGACGACCGAATCGCTGGCCTGGGAAGCGCTGTTTCCCGTCGATCTCCTGCACAGCGTCTGGTCGCCCACGCCGCCCCCCGCGTCGGCCGCGGAGGCGGAGATCCGCGACCGCATCCGGGCCGTGGAGCGGGCGACCGCGGACCGCGTGCTCGCGTTTCGTCGCGCCGCGGAGCGGCCCACGACGGGATTCGTCCTCGTGCGGCAGCTCGCGCTCGTCGATCAGCTCGTCCCGGGAGCGCCGCGGCCGACCGCCGCCGAGTTCATGCGCTCCGTCACCGGCCTGCAGCGGGAGCTGGCGACGGAGGCGCTGGCCGATCGACTGCCGAACGGCCCCAGCTTCACGGTGTGGCAAAAGGATGCCGGGGTCGTCATCGCCCGCGAGGCCTTCGCCAATCAGTACCACACCGCGCTGCTCATGGCGGTCATGGATCGCCCCGCTCGTCCCCCCTTGGCCGAGATCGCGCCGCTCGTCGATGGCCTCGTCGGCGGCTCCGATCCGGCGCTGCAAATCATCGGCCTGTCGTGCCTGCTGAACCAGCCCGGCGAGCGGAGCCTGACGGCGGCGGAGCGCATCCTCGACATCTATTTCCGCAAGGCCGATCCGCCATGGACATTCTTCGAGATGGCTGCCTACAAGACCGTCGCGCAGATCGCCGCCGTGGCGCTCCAGCGACTCGCCTTCGAAGGGCGGGCCACGGCGTACGCGGAAGCGCTCGTCGCCACGGCGGAGCAAAGCGGTGACGGCGGTCTCCTGATGCGCAGCCCCGAGCTGTTCGCCCATGCGGTGGTCATGGCCGAGGGCCGGGCCGGCGGCCTGCACCGGCGCGTCGAGGCGTTGCTGAAGGCACGGGCGTATTCCGGCGAGACGCGGTCGCAGATCGCCCGCTACCGGCGGATCATCGGCAACCGCTTCAATCCGCAGGCCGGCAAGGGCGACGGCGCCCCGCCCCCGCCGCCACCGGTCGGCCCCTGGGCGGATTACGTGATCGAGCCGGTGACGTTCACCAACGCCCCGCCCGACCATCCGCGGCTCGTCGCCGCGGCGGTCGATCGCCAGGCGGCCGACCAGGGCAGCTCGATCCTCTTGCTCTGGGCCGCGGCGGCGCCGCAGGGGGGCGGCCCCGACGCACCTCTGACCTGGCCCCACCTGTTGACCCGCTGCGGCCCCGGCGGCGGGCTGCTCACCGAGGTGGCGGCCTTCGACCTGCCGACGGAGGGCATCACGTGGCTGGCCGCCGGTGACCGCCGGGCGTTCATCGGCACCTTCGGGCACGGCCTGTTCGTCGTCGATGGCCGCGGCCTGACCGCGGTGGGCGAAAAAGACGGCCTGCCCTCGAACAGCATCGGACGGATGGCCTGGCTCGACGGCCGCTTGTACATGGCCGTGCCGCGCGGCCTGGCGACCTACGCCCCGAACACCGGCGCCGCGACGTTCGCCTCCGCGGCTGCCGTCGTGCCGCGTCATCAGCTCGACGGCGGCGAGCCCTACGAGATCACCGGCATGCTGGCCGATCCGGTGCGGGACCGGCTGTGGCTGGCCGTCGGCGGCGACCGGTCGCGCAGCGGCCTGTGGTGCCACAGTCTCCGGGACGGTGGCTGGCGGCGGGTGCTCATGGGCAGCGTCCGCGGTCTGTTCTGGGACGGCGGCCGCAAGGCGGTCGCCAACTGGACGCTGTATTCACGCGTGCCCTACGAGATCGACCTCGACGACTGTGGACACGTCCCGCTGCTGGGGTTCGTCACCGAGGAACAGACCTACGTCCCCGAGGTGTTGGCGGGCATGGCGGTGCTCGACGGCCATCTGTTCGCGGGCCCCGGCCGGCTTCTCGACACCGACGGCGTCTGGTATCAGCCACAGCCCGACTCCCTGCGGTGGACGAACATCGAGCGGCTCGGAGACACGCTCGTCACCTTCAATCTCCACGAAAACGCCGTGAACCGGATCCGGCGCCGCGGCGCGGCCCCCCCGCCGCGGACGCCGGCGGACGCCGAGGCCGCCATGCGCGGCGACGCGAAACTGCGGGCCGCCGTCGCGGCGCTGGGAGCCGATACGCCGCCTGCGCGGCTGGCTGGCCTGAAGGCCTACCAGGAACGACGGACCGCGATCGACTGGCTGCTCTGCGAGAATCGGCCCCAGTTCCGCTGCCACGGAGACGAGGCGTTCGCGCGGATCCTGCTCGACAACTCCCGCCCGACCGAGCAGCTCGCGGCCATCGACGTCATTCGCCGGCTCGACGCGCTGCGGATGGTCGACGCGAAGGTGCTGCACCGTCTGGCGGCGGACGGCCCGCCGCAGGTCGCGGCGGCGGCCCGCAGTCAGCTTTCCCGGTTCGGTTCCACCTACACGTATCTCGTCGAGTATCCCGAGGTCGACACCCATAGCCCCGATCCCCTGAAGCGGGCGGCCGCCGTGGCGGAGATCGGCAGGCAGGCGCTGGTGGTGCCCGCCGCGCTGCCCGTGCTCGTGCGAATGCTCGACGACGAGGTCGATTTCGTCGCGCTCGCGGCCGTGGCAGAACTCGATCCCTACGGCGACGAGCCCCTGCCCGCGATCCTCGAGGCCGCGGCCCGAGCCGCCGGTCGCGGCGACGTCCGCCGCGCCGCGCGGATGCTCGCCCGGCGTCTGGAGCCGCCGCCGGACCACGCGATCGATGCCGCCGCCTCGATCACGTGGATGGGCGAGCGCCTCGCCGAGTTGGCCCGGTCGCCGAACGCCACGCTGGCTGCGGCGGCCGGCCGCGCCCGGGCGGCATGTGAAGCGATGATCACCAAGCAATCGGCCACACCGGCCGGAGGTGGACGATGAGACCTCTGCCGCAGCCGCGGCCTGCGTCAGTTGCCCGTCGCCCCGCGAACCTCGTGCCCTGGCTGGCCTGCGGGGCCTGGCTCGGCGTTACGGTCCTGTGCGGCCCGGCCCGAGCGGCGGATCCCCTGCCGCCGGTCGATCTCCTCACGATCACGGAGCTTTCCGCCAAGGACGCAGCCACGATCCGGAGTCAGCAGGCCGCGAAGCCGGCACTCGCCGGATCGAGCGACGCCCAGTTCGAAGCCGCCTTCAAGGCCGCCGGGATGACACCGGAACAGATCGACCGCTTCTGGCAGGAACTGTCTCACGCGCCGCGGCGGGCGTCGCATCACGGGCTTCTGCTGTTGAGGGTCATGGAGTTTTTGGCGGAAACCCGCGCCCCCGAGTGGCAGCGTGCCGCCAACAACTGGTCGGATTTTCTCCATCTGCCCGCCGTCGAGCGGCTGTCCCCCGAGGCGGCCAGCGGCCTGGGCGGTTTCAACGGCCGCCTGCGGCTTCCCGCGATCACCGCCCTGGAACCGGCGGCCGCCTCGGCCCTGGCCGGAGTGCGCGACGTGTCGCTCCCCGGGGTGACCAGCCTGCCGGAGAACGTGGCAGCGGCGATCCGGGGCCGCGGCCACCCGCAGGGGGGCATTCTCCGGCTCGCGGGCCTCGGCGAAATCTCCGTCGCGGCCCTGCGGTCGCTGGCCACCTTCAAGGGGACCGTCGACCTTTCGGGCCTCCAGCAGCTCACGCCCGACATGGCGAAGGCGATCCACGCCGGCACGGCCGGTGCCATCTGGCTCGACGGCGTCACGACCCTGACGCCGGACGTGGCGGCCCTGCTGATGCGGCCCGAGCCCAACGGCCAGTTCGCCACCATGTTCAGCTTCGGCGGGCTGCAGTCGTTTCCACCTGAAGTGGCCCGGCACTGGGCGGGCGTCCACACGTCACTGGCGCTGGCCGGGGTCAAGGAGATCTCGGCGGACACCGCGCGGGAACTGGTCGCCTTTCCGGGGGAACTCGAACTCGGCGTGACCGCGGTCACGCCCGCGGTGGCGCGGCTGCTCGCCGAGGGACCGTCCCGCCTCGTGCTTTCCGGCTTGGAACGCCTGGATCCTGAAGTCGCCCGGGCACTCGGCCGGGAACAGGAGGGACTCGATCTGCCGAATCTTCGCCGGCTCGATGCCGTCGCGGCCAGCGCCCTGCTCGAACCGGACGATGGCCTGCGTCGCGGCACCGACGCGCCGCGTGGCGGCGGTGTGTACATGGGCTCGCATGCGCTGCTGCGCCTGAGCGGCTTGGAATCGATCGGGCCCGAGACGGCCGACGCTTTGGGACGGAAGACCGGCCCCCAAATCGAGCTCCACGGGATCGCGCGGCTTTCGCCGGAAGCCGCCCAGGGGCTGGCGGCCGTCGAGATGTGGGATGGATGGCTGCCGCGGATCGGCCATCTCAGCACCGGCGTGGCGCAGGCCTTGGCGTCTCGGCGCGGCACGATCCAGCTGCGCGGCCTGGTGTCGCTCGATGCGGACGCGGCGGCGGCGTTCCGCCGGCATACCGAGACACTGGAGCTGGGCCTCCGCCAGATTCCCGAGGACGTCGCCCGCGGACTGTGGCGGCAGCGGGGCAGTCTGCGACTGCTGGCCGTCGAGTCGCTCGCGCCGGAAGCGGCAGCCTGGCTCGGCCGGCACGTGGGCGTGGAGCTCGTCATGCCCGGGCTGAAGTCGCTGTCGGTGGAAACGGCCCGCGCGCTCGCCGACTGCCCGAGCTTCAGTCCGCAGTTTCCCGGGATCACCGACCTGTCGGGCCCCGATTCCGCCGCCATCGCCCGGGCGGTCGTCCGCACGCCGGGCTATCTGTCGCTCTCGTCCCTGCGGACCGTCTCGCCACAGGCGCTCGCGATCCTCCGCGAGCGGCCCCAGACCGGCCTGCCGCTCGACAAGGACATCCGCGTGATCGGCGGGCCGCCAGCCAAGCGGCCCGACGGCCGTTGACGGGTGCCGCCGCCTGGGCACGCTCACTTGCTCGTGAGCGTTCCCTTCGTACTCGGGATGCCGGGCTGGCGGGGGTCGGGCTCGACGGCGACGCGGAGGGCGCGGGCCGCGGCCTTGAAGACCGCCTCGGCGATGTGATGGC
>Ga0315900_10004119_pt1 | contig 20659 bp, 14 predicted proteins | sample LakEriMetagenome_FD_203521 | JGI IMG/M metagenome (GOLD analysis project Ga0315900, IMG submission 203521) | Freshwater fungal communities from buoy surface, Lake Erie, Ohio, United States - Buoy 12 MA114 | ecosystem: Environmental > Aquatic > Freshwater > Lake > Lake biofilm | place: USA: Lake...
ATAATCTATTCCAGATATTAATTTTTGCCCATTTAAAAATACCATCTGATTTCCAAAATTAACGCCAGGCATCGATGATCCACTTGAAATCGATCCAGTTATTACAAAATCAAAAGTTGGCCACGAGTCTATACTAACATTTCCAAAATCGTAATATTTATTGCTAAATATAGTTGATCCACTTATGAAAAAATCTTTATCTGGCAAATATACCACCTCACCATTTTCAAAAGATTCAGTATATTCTTTAGAAATGGTCTGTAATTGCCCATTATAATAAAAGCCAGATAAATTTGAAATATTTATATCGCCATCTACACTATAAGTTTTATTGAAAATGCTGTACAATGGCTTTGTATAATCTATATTTCTATTTATTTGCTTCAAAGCATGCAAAGATAAATTGTCTGTATTTTCTACATAATTTTTTATATATATGCCATTTGCATAAAAATTTTCTAGTTCTGGATATTTAACAATGGGAAGTATTGTTTTAATCGAATAGTTTATAACAAAACCTGAATCATAATTATACATATTATAGCCAGTATTAAAAAAACAATTCTGAGTTAAATAATTTACCCATCTAAATCCAGAAAAATATCCAGATAAAACATTTTGTGTGAATTTATTATATTCTCTCCCCAAACAATCGGTTAATATTTCTACCGTTGTATAATAAGATATGCCTGTTTGATACTCTCCGGAATAAAACTCTCCAGAAAGGGCATAATAATAATAACATCCAGTAACAAAAATTACATCCCCATGCAAAATTCCACTTTGTCCACTTATTGTTCCATAACTAAAATATTCATCAAGCTCAGATGTTAATCCACTAATTATATTTTTTTCATATAAATGAACTTCTAAAGATGAAGGGTTAAAAATCGCTAATTGAGATAGCTTACCGGATAAAAAATTTTGATTATTTTCTAAAAGACTTCCGCCTAATTTCCAAGACTTTGAATCATAAACTTTATTTTTATTTTTTGAAAATGAATATTTTTTAATATTTTTATCAATGGCATTATAATAGCCCAATTCAATATTGTTTTGTTTTACTGCACAATATAAAATGCCAGTTCTGTTTACTGCTTCATTTAAACAATATGTTGTTGGCCCACGCTCATAATCATAAAAATGCACATATGGAAATTGAAATTTATTTATACCAAAAGTATATCCCGAAGTAAAACCAGCTCCAGACGGCACCCTTGAGCTTATAAATATGTTATCTTTTTTTTCTGCGCCAAGATAGTATGGAAACAAAAAACCAATATCTGAATAATTCAAATTATTAATATCATATCTATTATTTCCATTAAAAGACAAAAATCCGCTTGAATTCCATGGATTATTATTTAAACCGATTGTAATCCCAGAATTATTTAACCATTCTTGATTAGTTAATAATTGACTAGAAGCATAATTGCCAGAATAATCAAAATCAAAATATGCATATATATTTGAAGTAAGCATATTTTGTGTTTTATCTTTAATAAAATATTTAAATGATTCGTTTGGCATATTTATTTATTATAATAAAATATTTTTATTTTTATACTATTATTGATCAAATAAAGACAGTTCTTCCCACTCATATTCATATACAACTTTAGAATCTTGTGGCATTTCAAAAATAATTGCTTTTGTTTGTGTTCCTATAGCCTCTTGTTGAATTATAGAGTTGGCATATTGCATAGCTTCTGCTTTTTTGTCTGGGGCTGAATACGTCAATGTAAGATTTGCAGCCTTTTTACGGTTTGAAATATGCACCGGAATTGCTACCCAATCAGAGCATAACATTCTTTTAAAATTATATTGTTGACATGGCAAATTTTCGTCTACTGATCCGCTAAGCGATTTTACTGAGCATGGCTTATTATTTCCAATACTTTCTTTGCCTGTATATTCGTAATTCATAGAAACGGATCCGCCAGATTGATCTTCGTCATAGCCAGATCCAGTTTGTTCTAAATCGCCAATAGTTATCAAACTATTTAATAGTCCCAATCCAAGCTCTGGCGAAACACTTCCAATTAATTCTTTTGCCTTTTTGAACCTTTCTTCTTTTGTGCCTCTAGTTCCCTCAGCCTTAATTGAAATAGTAGCCTTGCTTTTAGATCTGTCACTGGAAACAGACTTACTATTAAATGTTGCGTTGATTTCAACATAACCATCATTTGCATCATTTTGATTATCATATACATATGAAAATGAAATAGAATTATTATCTCTATTTTCAGTTATATTAAATGACTTTTTTTTATTATTTATTGGCTCTTGACTTACATTATTGCTATAAGATAATGCCACTTGAAAAGCATCAAAATTATTAAGCCTGTTTCTTGCAGCATTAATTGTAGATCCTTGTACATTTCCTGACACAGTAACTTTTAAAAAACTATTTTTTTGCTGATCTATATTAACTTTATATGTTAAAGATGTGCCGTCATTGCTTTTTGGATCTACAGAAAAATTAATAACTTTTTTATATGTTGAACTTAATCTATCATAAGACTCCTCATAAGAAGAAATTAAACCAGCCGGAGCTATTGTAAACTCGCCATCTTCATTTTCTTGATAAACAATCGCTTGCGGATTATTCGGGTCACATTCAACCCTAGATCTTGAAAGACCTGGTATAATAAATGTTATAACAGAAGGATCGTTAGAATTTGTTGGCGCAATACTATTTACCCAATTTTTTGCATTATCTATTGGAGCAATGCCATTTCCATTTAGCCCTTTAGCAGATACAGTAAATGTATAATTTATAATGCCATTTTTTTCTTCTTTAATTGAATATTCTGCTACAGGATCAATAACAAAATTATTTCCATGAAATGCATTTTTATCGTATGCTTCTATCTCGATTTTAAATGGTAAGAAATAAGCGTAATTAGATTCATCAAAATCTATATTTTTAATATAAGCATAATCAACTTCAATCAACGAAGAATTATTATCTGATTCTACTATTTGTAATTTTTTAAAATTTTTTGAAAAATTTCTTCTTAGCGCAGCCTGTCTATCAACAATTTGATTAAATGTCAATCCGCAGCAGTGTATTTGCCCAGTTAAAATGAATGTTTTGACACCGCTCCACCACCCATCGGATGTTTTTTTAAATTCAACATATGGAACAGGGCATATATTTTCAAAAGGATCAATGTTATTATATTTAATTATAATCATATTAATGGTAATGATGCACTAATTCTATTTCAGCTACACCATCAGATCTTCTAGCAGTTTTGCTTATTGTAAAATCTGGCTCATTTCCAAATTCTGGCAATTCTAACTGCTCAAATGGAACATCATTTTGATATTTTCTAGTAACTGTAATTATTTTTTTACCTAAAGAAAGTTGCGGATATGGCTCTTGTACCAAGGAATTGCCATTATCTCCACCGAATATTGTATATTCTTTATATTCAGTTCTTGGCGGTTCATCTCTAACTGTTTGATACTGAACAAACGGCTGCCCCTGACCATCTGTTCCTGTTGCCTGTACAATTTTATTCATGGCATTTACTGAATAATTAATAGTACCATTATAATTCGATATAGAAATTGAAAAATTATCTATAAATGGATTAGAAAACGATCCGCATGAAGGATCATTTCCTGGATAACCAGGATTTTCAGAAATTCCACCTATAGCCATTGTCTCTACTTCACTTTTTTTACTGTTAAATCCAGCTATGGCATTTGACCATTTAGATTCTGAACCAGGTTCGCCATCTCCGTCGATAGATATGGTTGCACTTGAAGATGTTGTGCCATCATCGTTTTTATTTATATTTTTAGATATTTTAAAAGTAAATGATGATATACCACTATCTCCTATATTTATGTTTTGATTTGAGTATGATATTTCTCTTTCATAATATTCATCTGTTTCACCGAATGATTGTCCAACCACCCTTAGACTTGCCGCACTTATACCATAAATATTTAAAAATTCACTCAAACCGCCGCTTTGGTTAGTTTTATCTTTTTCTAATAATGAAATATCTGCAACAAAATACGAACTTATTCCGCCAGTACCAATAGAATTTAATTTTGGCTGTCTAGATTTTTCAGATGCATTTACTATACCGTCATCTTCTAGTGATACAGAAAATTCAAAAAAATTTGACCCAGACGGGTTTCCGATTAACTCGACAATTGTTTTTTCAAAATTATATTTTTTATTGATATTATCAATACTTTCACTTAAATATGTTTTATAAGTACCAGATATAGAAAAAGGATCTATTTCAGTAAAAATATCATCGCGCTTTAAATAATTATAAATTTTTCTTGCATTTTCTTCTGCTCCTGAAAATGCAGGATTCATAGATATTTGAATGCTATCTTTTATTTCATAAGATTTTTCTCCGTTAAAATTTTTAGAAACTTCTGTGGATGTAGAAATATCATTTGCGTAAAATATAAGCGGAGTAAGATTATTTTTTAATTGAGATCCTGAAATGTCAGGATAAAAAATCCCTGACATGTTATACAAATCACCACTATCTAATATTAATATATCAGCTGTATAATTTGCTAATCTAACCCAATTACCATTTGAAACATCGATGTTTTGAATATATCCTTTTCCAAAATTTTTGCCATTTATAATTATATCATCAACAGAACTATTGGAAATAATATCTAAAGTATTAAATCCTGTTAATATTCCAGACCCAATTCCACTTGTAGAGTAAACATCATATAAATAACCCTGTATAGATAAATTTTTCTCTATAGCAAAATTAAAACTATTATCGCCTAAATATTTATTGTTAGCCTGAAAAGATAACAAAGAAGCATTATTAAACCCTATCATATAGATTGTTTAGCTATAGAGAATTTTAATTCTCTTAATTGTTGGTTTAGAAAATCAATTCTGGAAGCCTGACTTTGTATTGTATTTACTAATGTACTTTTAATATCGGCTATAGAGCTTTCTACACCACCAAGCCCCTGCACCTGTACATTGAATGTTGGACTTACTACAGGATTCGAAAGAGTCAAGTTAGAAGAAATTGTTGGCTCTACGGTAATATTTGGCGGCTCTACATTAACATTTGGCGCCTGTACATTTACTTGTGGTTCAACAGATATATTTTGATTTGCTGTAGATAGCGCAGTATCTGCAAAATTATTAATCGCATTTACAGCATCTTTAACGCTTTGAGTCATCAAATCTGTATCTTTTACAAAGTTTTGAGTAGATGATGTAAAATATTCAGTCTCTTCAGCTGCAGATGTTATATTAGATGCAAAAAGATTTATATTTTTATTTTCTGATTTATTGATTGCAGAATCTTTATCAGTAGATGGTGACATCATACCATTTGGAGAAAATCCGCCAGCAAAACCATTTGGTGGCATAACCATCGTAGCCTTATATCCTCTTGAATTTCTAAAATCAACAATTTTTTCTGCACTATTAACAACCCCTTTCATAGACTGTCCAGCGCCATTCCACAAAAGTTTTTCATTGACTTGCCCAGACATATATCCATGATTTTTTGCAGACAATCTTTCATTAAGTTTAGTTGATTTATTTATAGCAAAATTTGGAATATAGCCCTTAGCCATTGGAAATCCTTCATTGGCTAGCATTTCTTCTGCTTCGGTTACTAAGCTAACCATATGTTCGCCTTGTTTAATATCTTTTGCGATTCTAGGCGGCACCATTTCTTCGGCTATAATTCTGCCTATTTGTATTCCACCAGTAAATGCATCCATTAACGAAGAAAATCGTTCTATTAACCACTTTTCACTGCCTTCTTGATGTCGAGTTTCCGAAGCAACAAACTGAGTATTGTCATTTTTAAATAAATCTATTGCACCCTGATTAATCTTTTTAATTTCTTCTTTTAATCTTTCTCTACTTTTTACCATTTCTTCACCACGCTTATTCGCTTCGCTTATAATTCTTTTTTGCGCATCATTATGTGATTTTACAGCAAAAGAAATAGCACTACTCATTAATTCGGATGTATTTGTTTTGAATATATTTGCCGATTTTAAAAAACCCTCCTTTTGAAAAGTAGTGGCTTTGTCTCTAGCAGCTTTGCTATCTGCATATTGAGTAGACTCATATTTCCATGGCGCCATCATTCCATATTTTGTTTCTACCATTGCGCCCTGAGCTGTCAAAAATTCTTCAAATCTTTTTAATTTATTAGCATGATCGCGTAATGACCCAGGCACTTTAAAACCTCCAGTAGATGCCAGTTGATTTACGTGAGTAGCTTCGTTAGCTAACATTTTTAATAAAAATCCTCTAGATTGTTTAAAATCTGTACTGCTCAAAGACACATTACCCTCTTGATCTACCTGAGCGCCACTTCTACCTAAGTTTGTCCAATTTATTGATTTTGGCTGACCAACCCTATCAAAGCCTAAACCTAAATTTTGAGATACTATAGAGGCTAATTCCTGAACATTTCTGAATGCATTTTTTACGCCCTGACTTGCGTTTCCTGGAGTTGTGTTTAATGGCTGTGGCGCAGCGAAATTTTGAATTTCTTTACCAAATTTATCATATATTTTTAAATATTTACTTGATAAATTTTTATCGATATTGGTATCTTGTAATGCTTCTTTTGTCATCGCAGAAAGTGCTGCGAAATTTTTTATTTGACCAAATTGATAATTTTCTTGTAGATTTTTTGAATCTATCAAAGCTTTTTTAAGCCCACCATGATCCTTCATTGCCGACTGAAATGTTGGTTGAGAAGAATTTCTTACATGAGGAAATGGATCTTTATAAAACTTGGCTGGTTTTCCAGTAACATTTTTTTCTAATTTTTTACTTTTGTTTATATTAGATTTAGATACTGCAGCAAAATTTGGAATATAGCCACTTGCTTTAATATTATCACCACCAGCTGGTCTATTTGATATAGGGGTATTTGATGAAGATGTTGGCCACTTTATATTATTAATATTTGCTGCTGCTTTGGATAAAGCCGCAGCAACATTGCCAGCCTCTGTTCCAACATTCTTTAAAGAGCCGCCAATATCAGCACTTTTAACAGCTTCTTCTGCGCTTTTCAAACTAGTAGCAACATTATTTGTTCGAGAAAGTAATTGCTCAACGGCCTCTCCAGCAGAAGGCCCCTGACTTATTAGCTTAGTTAGGCCCTCACCAGCTTGTCCTGCCTTTATTTGTATTTTTGCCGCTTCATCCATCCATTTTTTAATTTCTGAAGCCATGCCGCCGAATCCATCTGGAATCATACCAGCATCTTTTTGTAATTTTTGAGTCATTAAACGCTCCACTTCAGAAGCTGAAACTCCTAAATATTGCGCATATTCTTTTATTCTATCCCTAATAGTTCCAATATAGTTAGAAATAGCGCGATTTACAAGATCTGGGCTTCCTCCACCAGCAATTACAAAACCAACCATTTCCCTGGCCGCAGCTTCTTTTAGTCCATCAACTTGGTTTGCAAGTTCTGACATAGACCTATTAAAATTTTCATTTAATTTTCTAACAGCTTCACTTCTTTGTCTTTCAATTTCGTTTATAGCTTGCCTTCTGTCAGATGGATTTTCAATATTTCTTGTCCCCTTTATTGCATTTCTATATTGTTCAGCTATATCTGCATCCGATTCATTATATTGACGTATCAAATCATTTCTGCTTCTAGCCGCTTCTTTAAATGGATTTACAAAGCCTGTCAAATCTGCTCTGGGCAACGCATCTAGATTTTGCATGGCTTTTTGGAAATTGTTAATAGCGCTGTTTAAACCAGCCTGTACACGAGCTTTTTCGTTCTCAAAATTTAAATTCTGCATAGCAGAATCAAATGATGCAATAGATTTTCCCATAGCATCTTGAAATGCGCTTTTTAATTCTGGACTCTCCCTTAATGGCCGTATTCCTGCGGCGCTTGAAACTAGATCTTCAAAAGATCCAATATCTGTAAGGCTTTTTGCATTAATAATATTATCCCTTAATTGTTCCATGCCATAACTAACATATGCAATATCTTCACCTGTGATTTTATTACCAAGCAATTCTTTAAATGTATTATTTAATGATGGTATAAATTCAGTGGCAAAATCAGACACAGATGCAATTTCTAACTCTTTTGTTCCAAGCTGCAAGTCCTTTTTAACTCTTTCAAGCGGATTTACTTCTTTGATAAAGCTTGAAGCATTAGTGAATTGATTAAAAAAATCTTCACCAAATCTTTTAACTTCTTCAGCAAATTTTGGAACAGCAACTTCATTTAATCTAATATTTTCTAACTGGCTAAAATCTAAAATTGTGCTAGCACGTATATTATCTGCAACATTATTAATATAATCCTGCGCAGCTTGCGGCAATGCTTTAAAAGCAGCCTTGGCTTTTTCTTGTAAATCAACAGCCACATTTAATTTATCCATCTGCTTCAAAAATGAATCTGAAAATCCAGACATCATAGACTGTATTTCGGAAATAGAAGCATTATTTATATTGTCTGCAAAGTTTCTAACCGCGTCTGGTATATCTCCTCCTTGAGCAGCAAGCTCAGTAATCATATCAGAGAAAACTTTTCTGGCTTTTTCTGTGTCATCACCGCCCAACATCTGCCTTACACCTCTGTCCATTAAAGTTTCATCAGTAGCTCTTTGTTCTAAAATTTTCCCGAATTCTCCCTGTGCTTTAGAAAGAATTGGCATTCCATTAGCAAATTTTTTCAAGCCCTCTTCTGCAGATTTTGCGCCATCGCCAATACCTATTAATTTAGCCAAGTCAGATCCAATAGCAGAAGCTGATTTTTTATCCATTCCAAAACCGCCAGAGCCAAATAAAGAAGCAGATTCTCCAAGAATATCACCCATACTAAATGAAATTTTTTCTGCAGCAATTTCGCCCAATTTAGATATATTAGCTTCATTTAATAATGATTGTCTTTGCTGTGCAATTATATCCCTTCTCTCGCTAGCATCGCTTGTTTCTGCTAATTTAGACTGTATAGATTCTGGTAATTTTGCTAAAGCATTATAAAATTCATCATTAGCTCTTTGCATTGCCTCTGGAGAACCGCCTTGTGCACGTATAGATGACAATTTTTCATCAGCCTGCATTATTGCTTGGGTAGACGTATCAAAATCAGCTAATGCAGTTGCGGCCTTTGCAGCCGCCATAGATGCTTCTTTTAAATTATCATTAAACGAAGAAATTACTTGCGGAATGCTTGTTAAAGCCCCAACAGCCGCTCCCACTGCTGCACCCATAGGCCCGAATGATGCGCCAACCCCAGCAAAGCCAGCAACGTTTCCAAGAGCAGTAGCTATACTTCCGCCTTTTGTATCAGCTCCGCCCATCATTTGAGCAGCTACTCCACTTAAAGCCTGCGCTGCAAATCCATAACCTAGCCCTCTACTTTTTATATTTTCTTGATAACCGCCAATTCTTGTATTTAATTGCTGCTGGCGCAATGCTTTTTCGTTTTTTTGCAATATACTTTCTAATTTAGATCTGCCCTTATCGCTAATAGTTGTGCTTGTCAATAAATTTTTTGTTGCATCAATATTTTTGGTAGTTGATTCTATCGCTCTTGAATTTTCTGCCAAATCAACAGTTCCAGATGCAAGCGCTTTTAAAAACCCACCCTTCCCCTCTTTAAAATCTGTTACAAATGATTTAAATGATACTGATGCATTTTTTGAACTATCTGCCATCATAGACGCCGCAATAGTTAGCGACATAAGCATCATTGTCAAATCCATTCCGCTTCCACTGTTAGCTGGTAAATTTTCAGTTTCTAAAGCAAAATTTGGAACATAGCCAGAAGAAAAACCTTTTTTAGCCATTGCGCTTTTTCTAGCTATTTTATTTGGCTCATCTTTTTTATTAAAAACACCAAGCCCAAACGGATTTAGCGCAGCCAATTCTTCTTCTTGAGATAGATATATTTTGCTACTAGGAATGCCAGCACTTTTTTCTCTTTGAATTGCTTGCTTTAAAGCATCTGCAAAATTTGGAACAAACCCTGAATATGCCGTTTTGGTACCACCTGTTTTTTTAGGCATATACTCTTGCAGTATTTTTCTTGCAATGCCAGGCTCTCTATTTAAAATTTTATTTGGTATATTAGCAGCAGCAGCTTTGCCTATCTTGGCCTCTACTGCGCTACCTATATTTTTACCAAATAGCTGACTTAACAGAGGATAACTGCTTATTGGATCAAAATCAAATGGAGCATTATCATTAACATTTTTATCTAATTTTGGTCCTGGTTTTCTAGTAGCAGCAGAAACTGCTTTTTCAAAAATAGTGCCTTTCGCGCCAGGCGGCAAAAGAGATGATACATTTTCTGGCTTAGATGATACTGTTCCACCTAAACCAGAAGCAATATCAGATGCTAATTTTTCAAACCCTGGTTGCAAAAATTGATCTATTTTTTGAGAAAAAGAAGCAGAAGCCGATTTTACTCCAGACGGGTCTGGTGGAAAAATAGATCTATACCTTAATCCGGCAGTAATAGTACCTTTTCTTCCAGCCCTAGCTAAAGGCTCCAAAAGCTTAGGCGTATCTTTTCCGCCAATGCTTTGGCTAAACCTTGCTGCTCCAGCACCTTCTTGCGCAAATAACAAACCGTATTTGCTGCCAACACCACCCATTGAATTTGAATTTAAATTAATAGATATTGGTTTTTTAGAATTTATTTGTTCCTGAATTGCAGCCCTCTCTTGATCTGTTATTTTTTTACTATTTAATCTTCTTTGTAATTCGTACAGTGTTGGGTTTTGTGCAAAATTTGGAATAAATCCGGAAAATGCCGTCATTGTATCTTTAGAGAACCCATTTGGCGGAGCAATCATTGTTGCTTTTTTGCCATCGCTATTTATAAAATCTGTACGTGTTTCAGCAAGATTTCTATAAGCTACAAAAGACTTTCCTGTACCATCATAAACTCTTTCTTTAACAACTCTTCCTGGCTTATAGCCGTGAGACTTTGCGCCTGCAATTTCAGCAGCGACATTTGGGTCTGCAAAATTTGGAACAAATCCAGCAAAAAATTTTGCACCTTTTGGGGTAATTAAAGGACTACCACCAACACTTTGTACTTTTACATTTTTAGAAATTATACCAGTAATTTGCTGAGCAACTGCAGCTTGCTGCTGCAATGCCAGAGTTTGCTGCTGTATGACTGTTAAGTATTGCTGGGCAGCAGAAGTTGCAGTGATTTGTCCCTTTTGAATCCCAGCGTATAAGCCTGCATTTTGCTGCAAATATTTTGCAACACTAGCTTGAATAGCAGCTTGCTCTTTAGCAGCTGTATTAGTACCAAGTATGCTCTTGAAAGCCTCTACGCCAACCTTGGAAAACTGAGCAAACAATTTCCCAAGAGCTGCTGTTATTAATGCCAACCCCGGTCCACCTATAAAATTACCAAGTCCCTCTAATAAGCCTCGCCCTATTCTAGCTCCAATACCAGAAGCATCTGCATTGTTTACGGCATCTGTTAATAAGTCTGCTATATTTAATACATTATTTGCAAGCGGCTTAAATAGAGGCTCTGCAATAGTTATACCAGCTTGCTGTATACCCGTTAAGGCCTGCGCGCCACGAGCAGATAATGTTTGGTTTAATCTTTCATTTCTTTGTATGGCCTGATCAGTAGAAGTAATTGATGTTTGCAGTGCCTGATTATAAATCGAATATTCCTTACCAAGATCTCCTAAAGCTGCTTTTAAAACGTTAATTTGGAAAACGCCGCCAACCTGCTCAGCTACTTGATTTTTTTGTAATTGAGGAAGCGTATCGTATATCTTAGCAAGATCTTGTAAAAGCTGTACTTGATTTTTTAATTTGCCAGATTCATCAGTCAATGAAACACCTAAATTTTGCAACAATCCTTGAGTTTCTGATCTTCCCAGTCTTGTAAATATAGTTTTTAATGAGTTACCGATTACTGCGCCACCTCTAGAAGTTACTTGCTGTGCAGTTGTAACTAGAGCAATTAATTCATCAAAAGAAACCCCTGCGTCACTTGCCGAAGATCCAACACGACTAATTGCATTTGCCAAGTCTGCAGAGCTAACCGCAAAGCCAGCGTCAACATTTGCTAATTTGTTAATTACTTCCGTAGACGTAAGTCCAGCATCTGAAAAAGAATTTATTGCAGCAGTTAATGCTTTTACACTAGATGCCGCATCTAGCCCACTTAATCTTGTTAAAACAAGGGCATCATTTGTTCTTTTTAATGTTTCTTCTACCCCAAGACCCTGTCTAGCCAATTCTGTAGCTGCCTCTGCAACTGTATCAAATGATTGTGCAGTATTTCCAGCAATAGAAAATAATGAAGATCCAAATGCTGAAAGTTGAGAGTTAGATAAATTTAATAAAACATTAACATCGGCCAATTTCTTTTCTACATTAACAAATGTCGCTACCAAAGCTCTTACTGCAGATTCTAATCCGTAAATAACACTTGCTGAAGCGGCAAAGGCAACAACACGAGCATTAGCCGCAGCTAAGGACTTGTCAATCTCAGCAACATCTCCACTTATCCTTCCCAAAGGAGCATTAGAGCCAGTTCTCCCAGATTTTACATCTATTGTAATAGGCGTATTAGCAACCTTATTTATATCGCGTTGCAATTTCGCTGTATTGCCGCCTACATCAATTTGAATATTGGGATTAGCCATAAATTAATACCTTGTGCCTGTATTAAATTACAATTAATAAAAAATAAAATCGCTCTTTATTAGGCCTGTTTATCCATCAATTCATTCATGCTTAAAGTGCCTTTTTGCGATACCTCTTTTAAAATTTTATTTCCTGAGATTTCTTCTCCAGTTATTGATTTTATTTCATCACTTGATCCAAAAAGGAATTTAGAAGAGTTTTTCCCAGATTTTGAATTATTTTTGCTTTTTTGTTCTTTTTTGTCTTTTAAACTATCTATCCACTCCAAAAACTTATCCGGATCGTCAGTCAGCCCTTCTGGTATTTCTTTAGTAACATTTTGTATTATATTTTTAAAATATTTACCCCAAATTAATAAATCTATTTGATTTCTAGTTAAAGACATTACTGGCTTACCAAAAAACTCATTAGGGCTATCAGAGATAAATAACAAATTCTGGAAATCAGAACTCAGGGCTAGTTTTTTAATAAATAATGCAGAAGTTTTTTCTAAAAATTTATTATAATAAACGCTTACAGAATCAATAAAATAGTCATCTGCGAATTCAAATTCCTCCTCGGTTAAAAAAAGTTTTTCAGAAAAATTTTTATTTTTATAAATAAAATTTTTAATATAAAAATCTGTAGACTTTTTCGAGGCCACATTTTCACTTGTTAATACTAAAAATTCTCTTTTTTTTTGTTCTAGCCCAAATAGTATTTTGTTCTGATCTAAAATTTGCTCATCAATTCTTTTTTTATCAGATTGATATATTAACTTTTTTCTAGTCTCTTTTAATCTAGAGATTGATTTTGTTATAGAATAAATTTGATCTTGTTTTTGTTTTGACCAAAGCCCATGCTTATAAGCATTTTCAATTTGCTGCTGTTCGGATAAAATGCCCTCTTTCTCTATGCTGTTTAATACGTCAATATAATAAGATATATTTTCTTGATATTGTAATATATCTAAGTGCTTAAAATAGATCGCGCCAAACTCTGTTTGATACTCTGAGAACCCATTAATAATATCATGCAGCAATTCTAAATTTTTATTTTTTTCTTCAATACTGATTGACATTTATCATGATCATTTTTCTGAAGAGTCAGAATCAATTGCTGCAAAATCTTCCCAAGAGTTAATTCTATTTAAAAACCACATAGTTATCAAATAGCTAAAACGTTGACCAGCTTTTAATTTAATGGCATCTTCTTTTACTGAATCATTTAAGTTGTCATACCAGTCCATTTTTTCATCAAATGTTTCTCCAGAAAAAAATGGCTCTTTTTCATTTTTATATGCAAGTTCGGTCATCCACCACTGAATAGTAGCATTTCTTGCCTTTGCCTCTGCTGTATTTTCAAATATATAAACCTGCTCAAGCTCAAAGGCCTGTATTTGCATCTGTGCAATATTTATTTCGGCTTGTAATTCTGATATTTTTAACTTGTCGTCTTCTGTTTGCTCTGTCTTTTGCTGGAGCTTATTTAGCTCTATGCTTTTCTCTATAAAAAGCGCACGGTTTGTTTCGTATTTTTTAGCATCTGGCTCTGAAATCGTTCCGCCTAAATTGTCGAGAATTGTAGACCATGCAGCTTTTGGAAGTAGGCCATTTCTTACAAAGAAAGCTAGCTGCTTTGCATATTCAATTTCTCCTCGCTGCTTTATTGATCGATTTGGTTTTAATATAAAAAATTCATGCGAATTACCATCATCATCTTTAACTGCAAAAGAGTAAAGCCATTTTTTTAAATCTATATTTGGCTTTTTTAAATTATTTTCTTTAGTATCTTCTTTAGTTTCAACCGGTACTTGATTAGGTTCTTCTGTTTTATTTTCCATATATTAATTATCTTTTATTTTAAATAAAAAATCAAAATTTTCTAGCTCATCATTTATATCGCGGATACAGTTATTACCCTTATCTAAAATGCGCTTTCTTAATCTTTGAAATTCTTCATCTGTTATTTTATTTTCGGCAACCAGATCTTCAAGAGTATATATAAAAGATAAAAATAGTCTAGTAACAGACCTTTTTACAAATCCTTTAATAAAATTTTGAATATTAAAATTCATTAACCTTTACTAACCTTTAGCCTATAAGACATTACACTCAATAAAAAAAAGAGGCCACAAATTTGTGGCCTCTTTTGAATTTTATTTAATTTATATTATTGATATGTTCCTGATAGGAATATACCACGGGCAGTATCTTGTGGTCCGCCAATTGGAACCTCAAATGAGGCGCTCATTGTTGCGTTGTCACCGATAGCTGTTGTGATATCTTGGCTTACTAGCTTGGCGCCTTTGAATGTTGCAACCATAACATTGTCTCCATTTCCATCGCAAGCAGTTTTCTTCAGTTTAAGCGTTAAGCTATAAACCCCAGTATCGCAAAGAAGATCGGCAAAATCCCCATCGACTAAATCGCCAACTTCTGCTTCAATGTCTAATGTAGCAGTTGCTGGAAAATCAATTTCACGAGCAAATGAGAAGCGGCTACCTAGCTTATTTAATGGCGTTCTGTCAAGAGCTACGCTCATTGATGCGCTTTGAATTTTAAGGTCTGAAGCGGCCCATCCAACAATGCCAGTAATATCAATTGTTGCATCTCCTGGAAGCAATGCCGTTGGCTGTGTGCCATAAGCATTTGTTTGGTGCTGAGGAAGTGCAAAATAAACATTCGAAACAGGCTGACCATTTACCGGATCAACTGCTGGAACTTCATTTGAAGTCGAAGCATTTGCATACATTCTTGCATTAAGCGCCTCCAATTCTACAGTTGCTGTTGGAATTTCACCAACAGAAACATCTAGCGTATAAGAAGTAATAAATGCGTTTCCAAGACCAACGACACCAGTAGTTCCAACATAATTGGAGGCATCGTTACCCTCATTGGCAACCATTAGATAAATATTTTTCTCATCAGTGGTTTTATTTAAAATTCCTGAAATACATGAAACACCAGGCTGTGTTCCTTTTGTTACTGTTAGTCCAAGCAAGTTTTCATTACCGCCATCTGTTAAATAGTAAGAAAGTGACGCCGAAACTGTAGGCGCTTCTGTGTCTAGGCGATCAATGGCTGCAAGATTACCAAATTGGGTAATATCTTGTAGACTTCTTTCAAAAGATGAATCAAATGACTGTACGCGTGTAAGTTGTTTGATTGATCCAGCTCCTGTTTGTTGCGCATCTGCTTCAACTTGGCTAGCAAATACACCTAGTGATTGATATATAATACGGTTTCTGCTCATAATTTTATATTTTTATAGTTTTGTGGAAAATATTCTTATAATAATTACACTTTAAATTTGTAAAAAATCTATTTTTTTAATCATATGCGAGATTGTCTTATGAATTGTACTGTAAAATCAGCAAAAGCCCCATAAGAGTTATTACCCATGATTTTATTTACAGATGGGGCAAATCTTGATATTTTTACATCATTTACTGTAGCCATTAAACTTCCAGTTTGAGAATACTGACCACATAAATTTAAATAATTATAATTAATATTATTTTTATAATCACCGTATACATTAAAAGGCATATCTTTAGGATACAAAACTGGAAAATTTTTATTAAACATATCAGCCGCAATAGACATCCCCGCATCTAAAAGATATGATGAGTCTGCTAAAAATACAGTTCTAATCTCCACGCTGCTTGCATCTAATCCGCCAAACGCGAATGGTTTATTTTGAAAATACTGAGTTCGTACAAATATGGCTGGATATGTAATTTGATTATATTCTAGATTTAATGCTCCATTTATGGGCGGCCTAACTGGATATTTAGCTTCAAAGATTAAAGTATCATCCTGAGATTCATTATAATAAACGTTATATTCTTTATATGCATAATTTAAATTTATATTAGAAATATTTTTTGATACAGAGCCATTAAAGATTGCCCTGCCCATGTCATAATCAATATATAACCCACTATTTCCCTTACTTAAAAAACTTGAACCAATATTTATTCCAGAAGGAATATTTGCGCCAAGAATAGAGTGGTCGCTAACAAACTGCCTATATGGAGTGCTATATATGGTCTTATCTGGAAAATTCGGATCTTGTTTTGGCTGCATAGATCCGCTATCAACATTGACAAACGCTTGTCCTTTACGCAAGATCTCATGATCTAAAAATAAAGTAAAGCTAGGAGATATTCTATTTAAAAATTGTGGATTCATATTATTTATTTAAATTTTTTGTGAAGTTTTGCCACATTTTAGACCAATATGATACAGCTGAATAGCTTCCGCCCCTAATTTTATTGTTAGACTGGACACCGCCCCCAGACCTACCAAGGGCTTTTGAAACATAAAATGAGAAGCCTGATATCCCTCTTTCAATAGCTAATATCCATGATTTGCCGCCCTCCCATGGCATTCTAGCCTGAGACAATTCATTATCTGTTATTCCAGAAATACGAAAAGAGTAGCCAACATATTCTCCATTAGATTTTTCTATTTTAGTAATTCTAATCCTATCTTTTAAAATATTAACCCATTGAGTAACAGGATTTTGGCCAGCATTAAATCCTATAAATGAAAACAAATTACCATAACCACCTAAAGTGCCCGACACATTATTTGCGCTTGGTCCGTCAGAAATTTCTTTTGAAACTGGATGATTAACAAATTCATTTATCAAGATTGCCTTACTTTCTTCTAATTTTTTTTCAGCAATTTGTTTAGCTTTTTTTTCAATCAGCCTTAGTTTAGAAATTTCTAAATTAAGATCTTTTTTATTTACTGTCCTTGCCATATTATTGCATTTCTCTTCTTTTTACATACACTGTATAAAATTTAACATCAAATAAGCCATGTAATTTTGGGGCTCCGACAATTTCACATGGAATATTATCTACATAAAAAGACTGCGATCCATTTAAAAATTCATACGCATCTTTTTTCATTTTTAATCTACATATTTGACCAGGTAATGGATTGTCTATACCAGGAATAAAATCTTCATCCTTGGCATCAAGCCATTTTATTCTCATCATAAATTGTCCAGTAACAGGCACAGTATCAAATGTAAAATTATTTCCTTGCCGATAATCTCTATATGCAGAAATATAATCATCATTTGTTACAATATCTGTCCTTTCTGGATCACGATAAATCACAACATTTCTACCAAATGTTTCATGCAGATTATCGAACTGCTGAGACATTTCTGCTTTTTCTGCTGCTGATAAAAATGATGGCATAAATTATAAACCGGGTTCGCTTCTTGGATAATAAACGCTACGATTGGCCTCTGACCAATAGCCACCATCAACAACATCGGTGCCATCAACGGACTGTGGTTTAGATTTTGATTTTAAATATTGCTTCACTAAATTATTAACATTATCTTGCGCATCTTTTTTAAATATTTGATAGGTTCTTGCAAGCTCTGATCTGTTTACTCTAGTGACTGTAGAATCCGCTTCTTTTAAAGTAGTCCAAGCCCCCAAGCTATAAGCCCCAGAAAGTGCCATTTTTGCCTCTCTATTATAAAAAAATGCATCAAAATTTGCTTTATATATTGCTTGCTCTTGATTACCTAATTGAGGCTCAATTCCCAAACCTGTTACTTTTCCAGCGTTAGAATAGTATGGAATAACTTCAAAACATCCGTCAATTTGATTATTTAAATGTCCTAAGTTTGCAGGATCTAAAAACCATCCAATCAAATAAGTGGAAGAATAATCATCCCTTTCGCCCAAATCAGAAGCGACATTATTTACAAAATCATTTAACCATTTAGGGTATTGCATGCTATTAATTACACGCAATTAGCTCTTAATTAATCTATAAAATTAAGCCCCTTCTCGGAGTATTTTATGAATGCTTTTTGGTACAGATGATGGCGAAGATGATATATTAACCTGCCCAGATTTAAAAGAAGCCACATGTCTTTGAAATTCATTGATCAATCGTTCTCTTAATACATGCGGTTCAGCATCCGGTCGCAAACCAACATCCCTAGCATGATTTTGAAGATCTACAGGCAACATGTCATTTAATTTTGCTGTATAAACCTCAACATCCATAGTTCCGTATTTAGATAAACCATCAGATCCCCAAATTTGTTCTAGAGCAGTTGGTTTATTAGCGGCGATTTTGCCGTCAATTTCAATATTTTCGTTTAATACCTCTTTAGATGTGCGTTTTTTCCTTGGCATAATATTATTTATTTAATTTATTATAAATAAACAAAGCCATATTTCTAATTTTATATTTGCTATAAAAAAAGAAAAAGCCCTGATTTCTCAGGGCTTAATCTTTGATCAGATTTTCTAATTTTAATTAGACAACCAAGCCAACCACTGCGCGGCTGTCAAGACATACGCGACCTTCGCGTAGTTTCATGTACCAGCCCATTTTGTTTGCACGGGCTTGGAATTGGTCATCTACTAATGTTTGAACTTGTCCGCCGTTGTCATCATATGTTTCAACTGGGCGTAGGAAAGCTCCACGAGCTAGGTCAAAACCAACAAGAAGTTCATCTGAACTGTTTGTGAATTGAGCCGTGTCTGATCCGTCAGCTTTTGCGAATGATTTTGTTCCAGCGAAGAAGTCGAAGAGTTCATTGTATCTCTTGCTTGTTCCAAGTTCTAGCAATTCATGGATTGTAACTCCGAAAATTTCGGATGTACCAGCATTGCGATAGATTTGGCTGCGAACTTCGTCAGGAAGAGCAACGTTACCGGCTGTTGATCCAAGACCATTTCTGGTATTTACTGGATTGTAAGCAAATGAGCGAATTTGTCCTTTGATTTCTGGGCTTACGTATAGATCTGTAAGTCCAGCAGAAGCTGCTGTTGATGTTCCGCCAAGATAATCGCTATTGAAGCGGCTAACAAGTGTCCATAGAGCGCTTAAATCATCTGGAATGAATTCATTTGTTGATTTAGAGCGGAAAACGTGACTTTTACCATTTGTGCTTGCATCGGCAAGAACTTTCATGATAACAGCCCATGCATTACGCTCTTGCTTAACAAGAAGTTGGTTAGCTGCGAACTCGATGTAGCGAGCTACAACGTTTAGGCGTGCTCTGCGAGCATAACGCTTGTCGAAGCTAATTGCGCTATCTAGGTCGTATGTGCGAAGTTTGATTTCGCTTGCTCCTGCAACTTCATTTGTTGGAAGACCGCCACCTACAGTTTGTGACCAGATAGAGATATCTCCATAGCCTTGGCCAAAAAGAGTGTCGATTGGGAAAGAAGGAGAATCATCTTCGTTATATTGCTCATCACGGTAGATTTGAGCAGCTGATCCAGCATGCATCAAAACTTCTTCGACAACTGGGCTTAAGAAAGCTGCAAAAGCTTCTTGTGCCTCAGCGGCTTCGACTTTATTGTTAGAAGCCATAGCCTTGATTAGGGCTACTTGCTCTGGTGTGTTTTTGAATTCGATTTTCATATTTTTGTTATTTTATATTCTCCTTGATAAATTAGTTAAGATTGAACTCTAGAGGAGCATATCCTTGGTCATTCTTTGGCCCTAGGAAGCGTCCAATTGATTTTGCATCTGTTGCTGGAACAACTTTAAGTGATCCATCACCAGCGTCTGCGATTGCTGCGCCAGAACCAAATGCTGGCGTACCTTCAATTCCACTATAAAGAACAAAGCCTTTTGTTGCAACTGGAGCAGCTTGTCCGCTTACTGTTACGTCCATTTCAGCTGCTTTGCGTGGATCGTAAATTAGTGGATAGCCATTTTCATCAACTGTGCGAACATCTTTAAGAAGCATGCCGAGAACGCTTGCTTTTGCTGCGCCAGATGCGGCTGCTGTTACGAGCCAAGGAACATTGAATGTTGCTGAAAGTGTACCATCAACAGATGATAGATTTTCAAGCGTTAGCTCGTCTTTTAAGTTTAGACCTTGTCCAACTGCGGTGACAAATGTACCCTTATTGGCTGTTGCTCCGTTATATGAGAAAAACGGAACAATGTCGTATTGATTTACTGCACGTAGAGGTTTGATATTCATAGTGTTTTATTTTTTTTCTTAGTATATATT
>Ga0315900_10004121_pt1 | contig 20655 bp, 19 predicted proteins | sample LakEriMetagenome_FD_203521 | JGI IMG/M metagenome (GOLD analysis project Ga0315900, IMG submission 203521) | Freshwater fungal communities from buoy surface, Lake Erie, Ohio, United States - Buoy 12 MA114 | ecosystem: Environmental > Aquatic > Freshwater > Lake > Lake biofilm | place: USA: Lake...
AGCCTGCCCCCAGTACCGCTACACCTGCAACAGGCTCCCCCGACTGTCCAACACTTGGGGGCCACCTCAACCAACCAGCGGAGAGGGCGGGATTCGAACCCGCGGTCCAGCTTTTGACCGGACACGTCTTTAGCAAAGACGCGCATTCGACCGCTCTGCCACCTCTCCGAAGCCGCGAAATCAAGGTGGACTCGCGGCTTGCCTGAACGGTCTATTCTGGACCGCGGGCTGCCGTCCCGCAAGGAGGTGTTTCATGCGTGCCGTCGCGGCCCTTTCCACCATGCTCTCCCTGACAGCGGCGTGTCACGCGGCGTCCGCGGCCGAACGGCTCTCGGCGGCTCACGCGAGCATCCGCGCCGAGGATGCAGGTCGTCATGTGGCGGCGCTCGCGGACGACGCCTTCGAGGGCCGCGAAGGGGGCAGTCGCGGCGGGCGCGCGGCGGGCGGCTACATCGTCGCCGAGATCGAGCGACTGCGGGAAAACGGCGGCGGCCTGGAGGCGGCCGGAGACTCCGGCTCCTTCTACCAAGCCTTCGGCACGATGCGCAACATCCTCGTCCTGCAGCCCGGGAGCGATCCCGCAGCGGCCGACGAACTGGTGGTCGTGGGGGCGCACTACGACCACGTGGGCTACGGCAACGCCGACAACAGTTTCGGCCCCTTCGGATTCGTGCACAACGGCGCCGACGACAACGCCTCCGGCGTGGCCGGCCTGCTCGAACTCATGGAGGCGATGCAGCGGCTCCCGTCCCGACCCCGCCGGCCGATCCTGTTCGCCTTCTGGGATGGCGAGGAGAAGGGGCTGCTGGGCTCCCACCACTTCGTGCGGGTGCGGCCGGCGGCGGTGGCCGGCAAGGCGATCGTGTTCGCGGTGAACATGGACATGATCGGCCGGCTGCGGGGCAGCCGCCTGGAGGTCTACGGGACACGCACCTCGCCAGGCCTGCGATCAGCGCTCGTGCTCGCCAACAACGCGCCGGAAAACGCCGCCGGGCTGGAACTGTCGTTCGACTGGGACATCGAAGACGACTCCGACCACTACCCCTTCATCGCGGCCAAGATCCCGACCGTCATGTTGCACACCGGCCTGCACGATCAGTACCACCGCCCGTCGGACGACGTACACCTGGTCAACCTCGACGGCATCCCGCCGGTGGTCCGGCTGACGCTCGGCTTCGTGCGGGCCATCGCCGACGACCCGGGACCGCGGCGAACGTTTCGCCCCGAGTCACGGTCGGAGTCGAACGCCACGAAGCGGCGGCTCGAGGCCGTGATGCAGGACGCCGTGGGCGCCCCGCGCGGCCGCTGGGGCATCGGCACGCGCGAGGACGCGTGTGAACCAGCAGCACCCGTCGTGGTGCGGGTCGCCCCGGACTCACCGGCAGCCGCTGCCGGCCTTTTGCCCGGAGACCGCCTGCTGGCCGTCGACGCGGCGCCCGTCACGAATCAGGCCGACATGGTCGCGCGTCTGCAGGCGGCCGGGCCGCGGGTCGTGGTCGATGTCGAGCGGCGTGGTCGGTTCACGCAGGTAACGCTCGAAACGCGATAGCGTCCTGGCAGGCAAAAGAAAACGGCCGCGGGAAGCTGCCCCGCGGCCGTGGTGTTTTATCAGGGATCGCCGCTGCAGCGCGGTGATCAACGGACGCGATCAATCGTCATCGTCGTCCTCTTCCTCGTCTTCGTCGTCGTCCTCCCAGTCCTCGTCGTCGTCTTCCCAGTCCTCGTCTTCCTCTTCCTCGTCGCCTTCCTCTTCCTCTTCATCCTCTTCTTCTTCGTCGTCGACTTCCTCCCACTCCTCGTCGTCGACATCCTCCTCCTCGTCGTCTTCGTCCTCGTACTCCTCGTCCTCTTCTTCCTCGTCGTCGTCCTCTTCCTCTTCGTCATCGTCGAAGTCGTCGTCTTCATCGCCTCGGGCGACGAGTTCGCGGCCCGGATGCAAGCCAGTGGCGACTTCGAAGAGATCCTCGGCGGCGAGAAGTTCCGGCATCTCACTCCAGGAGAAAACGTCGGCGTTCAACACGTCGTCCTGCCCTCTGCCACTCGCAACGATCGTCACGGCAAAAACCTCCTGGAGTCTCTGGCGACCGAAACCACGGCCAAAATCTGTACCCGATCGGGGGAACATCGTCCAATCGGCCACCGGAAAAAAACTTTTCGGGGGCAATCGTCCAGCGGACGCCGCGACGACGGCGGGGGAAAGTGTGGCGCCAGTCGGGGGATGCTGCAAGCGTCTGGCTCGCCAATTCAGGTCCGGGGGCCGTCCGCAGGCCCGTCGTCCGCAGGGGCCGCCGCTGCCCCGGGGAGTTCCGCGAGCGCTGGCAAGTCCTCCAGCCGGGACAGCCCGAAGGCGGCCAGGAACCGCCGTGTCGTGACGTAGACATTCGGCCGGCCCAGGTCCTCGGCCCGCCCGCCGACGGCCACCAGATCCCGCTCCAGAAGCTGCCGCAGCATCTCCTCGCTCCCCACGCCGCGGATCGCCTCGATCTCGGCACGGGTGGTCGGCTGCCGGTAGGCGACGATGGCGAGCGTTTCCAGGGCGGCGGGCGACAGCCGCCCCCCTGGCGCGGCGTCTTGGAGCCTGCGGACCCACGGCCCGAACGGCGCCCGGGTGAGCATCTGGAACCCCCCGGCGATCTGCTCGACCCGGAATGCCGACCCCGAGGCTTCCTGGAGGTGTCGCAGCTCCTTGATCAGCGACCGGGCACGCGTGCCGTCGTCCAGCCGGGCGAGCTTCGCCAGCCGACGCGTGGTGAGCGGTTCGCGGGCCAGGAAAAGAGCCGCCTCGAGTCGGGCCAGTTCCTCCGAACGACGATGCTGCCCGCGCGGCTGTTGGCCCGGCTCGGACGGCTGCTCATCGGTACCCGCCAGGGCGTCGCGCCTCCGGGAACGCCGCGGCGCCGTGCCGGCCCATGACGCCACATCGAACGGTCCAGTAGCCCCGTGGACGCGGGCGAGTGCGGTGGCGAGTGCTCCGTGGCCACGCGGACGATAGCGCATGAGATCACACTCCCTCGAGCCGCCGCGCTGCCGACTGTCAGGATCCGGGCGCGGACAACGCACGGGACGCGGTGCGATGTTTCCAGGCCTCGACCTCCGCCACGAGCCGCCCGAGCGCCGCCGACGCGTCGTCGCCCGCGGCCTGAAAGACCCGCTGCAGCTCGCCGGCGGGATCGACGGCGACACGACAACTGGCGAGCATGCCAACGCCGCCCTGCAGCGGCTGGCAGCCGATCGACGTCGCGCCAAGTTGCGCCAGGCGGCCCTCGAGCTGGCGGCGGTCGGGAGCGTCGGCACTCACGAAGTTCGGTGACGGTGTCACGGCAGCCGAATGGCTTGGCGCCGCTTGCTGCGGAGTCGCGACCGCGGCGACCGGCGACGTCGGACCGATTTCAGGCTGCGTTGCAGCGGGCGGCGACGAACTCCCCGTCTGGTCCGGCATCCAGCCGGCCCACTCGGCCACGGGTTGCCATAGGGTCTTTCGCGCCGTGACGGCAAGGTTCGGCGGCAGGTGATGCGAGAACATCGCCAGCAGCGGCACGACGACCATGCAGGCACCCAGCAGCAGCGTTCGCACTCTCATGGGGGGGCGAGGGTACCGATCGGCTCGGATGCCGGCAACCCGGAAACATTCGCATTCGCCAGCGGTTTCACGGCTTCCCGGGCGGCCCGGCGACCACGACCCGTCGCGGCTGGGCGCCGTCGATAGGCGTCGCGGGATCGAAATGAGCCACACCCGGCGCATATTCCACCGGGGTGCCGCGCCGCGCCTCCGCCACTGTGTCGCGGACGATCTGCTGGGCCATCGCCTGCTCGATCTGCGGCCGCAGGGAGACGAGCGTCCGATCCCCGGGCTGCACGTCGGTGATCTGGATGATGTGCACCCCGAACGGCGTGACGAACGGCTGGGAGATGTCACCCTTGGCGAGCGTGAACGCTTGCTTGGCGAACTCCTCGTGGGCCGCGTTCCGCCGGGGCATGAAGCCCACGTCGCCGTCGCGGCGCCGGCTCGGGCCCGCCGAGTGGGCCCGGGCTGCCTCCGCAAACGTCTTCTCACCCTGCAGGATGTTTCCGCGGATGGCGGCGGCACGGGCCAGGCAATCCGCGAGCGCCGCCTCGCCCCGGCCGAGGTCAGGCCGCAGCACCACGTGGCTGACCCGAACCAGCGTGCCGTCGAGTTCACGGCGATTCTTTTCCCAATAAGCCTCCACGGCCCGCGTCGTCACCCGTCGCTCCACGAACTCGCGGACCGCCAGTTCCCTGCCGATCTGGCCCCGTAGCCCGGCCTCGTCGAGCCCGGTCTGGGCCAGAAAGTCGGTGAACGTGGCGCCGCTGCCGACGACCTGACCACGCAGCCGTTCGAGGGCCGCATCGACCGCCGCGGAATCGACCTGCACCCCGTCCTGGGCGACGGCCTGCCCGAGCACGACGTCGTCGACGAGCCGCTCGAGGATCGCGGCCTCGGCCTGGAGTCGCTGCGGTCCCTCCGGCAGGGCGGACACCTTCGCACGCCGCGAATCGGCATCGAACCGCGCCCGGCTGATCGTCTCCTCGCCAACCCGGGCGACGAACGCCGCGCCGTCCTCCGCGCAGGCTCCCGGACCGCAGGCCACGGCGCAGAGCAACGCGGCGAGGATCACCAGCACCAAACGCCATCCGGCGGCGGGGAGCTTCATGTCGCGAACACGCCGATCAACTCGGTATACCGCGACACGGTTCGCGGCATCGACAGCCTACAGCCCGACGGCCTGCTACAACAATCAGCAATCAACCTGCGACCGAAGCGGCCGCCCGCCATGTCGAAGATCGCCATCAGCCTGTGCGGTGAGGGCCGCGGCCACGCGACGCGGATCGCCACGCTCCTCGAGCACCTCGAGGCCGATCACGACCTCCTGGTCTACACCTCGGCCGATGCCTTCGACATGCTGTCGCGGCGGTTCGCCGCCGACCATCCGCGGATCCGCGTCGTGGAAATCCCCGGCATCGTGTTTCAGTACACGGCCGGCCGCCTCGACGTCATGCGGTCGATCGCCGCCGGCCTCGACTACCAGGCCCGCCAGCTCGGGCCGCTCGTCGATCGGATGCTCGGCGAGCTCGACGCCTTCGGGGCCGAACTGGCGGTCGTCGATTTCGAGCCCGCGCTGCCTCGGGCCGCGGGCCGGATGGGCATCCCGCTGGTGAGCGTGGACCATCAGCATTTTCTGCTGGCCTACGACCTCGACGCCCTCCCCTGGACGCTCCAGTGGAACGCCTGGTTCATGAGCCGCGCCGTCTGGCTCTATGTCGCCGAGGCCGCCGACACGGTCGTCTCCGCGTTCTTCCGGCCGCCGCTGCGGCGCGGCTGGGAGCACGTGGTGCAGGTCGGGCCCCTGCTGCGCCGGGAGATCCTTGCGGCCGCGCCACGCGACGACGGCTTCGTCGTCAGCTACCTGCGCCGCCACACCCCCTTCTCGTCGATCGAGGCCCTGGCCGATTGCGGCCTGCCGGTGCGGGTCTACGGCCTCGGCCACCGCGAGCACGTGGGCAACGTGTCGTTCCATGCGATCGACGAGCGGCGGTTCGTCGAGGATCTGGCCTGTTGCCGGGCCGTCGTCGCCGCCGCCGGCAACCAGCTCATCGGCGAGGCCCTGCACCTGGGCAAGCCGATGCTCCTCCTGCCGGAGCGGGCCCATGCGGAGCAGCTCATGAACAGCCACTTCCTGGCGGCGATGGGCTGCGGGGGCTTCGAACTCCTCGAGGAGGTGACCCGTGACCAGGTCCGCTCGTTCGTGGACGAGGCGGGTCGGTTCGCCCCGGCGCTGGCGGCCTTGGCCGGCCGGATGGACGGCACGCCCGAGGTCCTGCGGGTCATCGGACATCGCCTCGGAGCCGCCGGGGCTCCTGTCGCCTGACGGTTAGCAGACTGTGCAACAAGTCTGCCGCCGCCGGATGCGGCGGCCATCGACCGCAGGAAACCCTCGGCGTTTCCTGCGGTCGATCACGTGGACAAAGGCCATGGAAGGCTTTGGCCCCGGACCGTTAGACTCGCGAGCGGCCGCCCCCGATCGGTCGGTTTCAGCGCACCACGGGTACTCGACGAAGAAAAATCATGCCCGCGATCAAGCGATTGGTGCTGATGACTGCGGCGGCGACGACCTGCGTATCGTCGTGGTCCGCGCTGGCTGAGGAGAAGGTCGCCCCTGGTGTCCGTTACCGTGCGATCACCGAGGCACGTGAGCCGCAGGTGATCCATGTGCTCGAAATCGACCGCGATGCACCCGGCATCTCGTTCGTGTCGTCGGTGGGGGCCGCGGTGCGGGGATCGGAGACGGTGACGGAGATGGCCCGGATCCTCCCGGCCGAGCGGGGTCAGGTGCTGGCGGCCATCAACGGCGACTTTTTCCAAATGGGAGGCGAGCCCTACCGGGGCACCGTACAGGGGACGACCATCATCGACGGCGAGTTCGTGACCGGCCCCGGTGGCGGTCACGCGTTCTGCATCGACCGGAACGGCCACCCGGCCATCGAGCGGGTGGGCGGCCGCTTCGAGCTCGCGTGGCCGGACGGCACGAAGACGCCCTTTCGCGTCAACAGCTCCACCACCGACTTCAAGAGCGAAGTCGGGGCGGCCGACGTGGTCTTGTTCACGCCCCGGTTCGATGCCAGTACGAAAACGAAGGCCGGGCGCGAACTGCTGCTGACGCCCACGGCCGACAGCCCGAAGCTTCCGCTGCGGGTGGGGCAGACCTATGCGCTGCAGGTCGCGGAGGTGAGTCGCGGTGCCGACACGCCGCTCGAGCCGGGCGGCCTCGTGCTGAGCCTGTCCACGAAAGCCGCCGCCACGGCGCCGCAGGTGCGTGCCGGCGACACCGTGCAGATCAGCACCGCGCCGGATAGCAGGTGCGCCGCCTGCGAGACCGCCATCAGCGGCGACCCGTTGCTGCTGGTAGGCGGGCAGATCAAGCCTGCGCCCGACAAGGGGCCACCGGCCCGCGCACCCCGCACCGTCGTCGGTTACGGCGAGCGGCAGATCTTCCTCGTGGTAGCGGAGGGGCGGCAGCCGCGGCGGGCCGTCGGGCTGAGCCATCGGGAAATGGCGGAGCGGCTCCTCAAACTCGGATGCACCGACGCGATGAATCTGGACGGCGGAGGCTCATCGACGATGCTCGTCGCGGGTCAAAGCAAGACCCCGGCCGAGGCGCGATTGCAGCGGCCCGTCGGCAACGCCCTGCTCGTGGTGCGCCGATCGGAACCGTGAGTCGCCACGCGGCCTTCACCGCAGCCGCGCGACGATCGCGGGGATGATGGCCCGCATCGCGCGGGCCCGGTGGCTGATGACCGCCTTCACCGCCGGCGCCAGTTCGCCGAACGTGCGGTGGTACTCCGGCACGATGAACAGCGGGTCGTAGCCGAAGCCGCCGCCCCCCTGCCGGGCCTCGGCGATCAGCCCGTGGCACTCCCCCTGCGACACGGCCACGATCGTGCCGGTCGGGTCGGCGAGCGCCGCGTGGCAGGCGTAGTGGGCCTGGCGGTCGCGGACCGGCCGGCCGGCGAGTTTCTCGAGCAACAGCGCGTTGTTGCGGTCGTCGGTGCTGCCGGTGGCACCCGGCGGCACCGGCCCCGAAAACCGCGCCGAGTAGATGCCGGGCGCCCCGCCGAGGGCGTCCACCACCAGGCCGCTGTCTTCGGCGAGCACCCAGGCATGCAGGGCCGCCGCCTGTTGGCCCGCCTTGAGGGCCGCGTTGGCCGCGAACGTGTCGCCGGTCTCGTCCACGTCCACCGCCCCCGCGAGACCGCGGAGCGAGCGGCAGGGAATGCCGAAGGGGGCCAGCAGTTCGAGGAGCTCGCGGAGCTTGCCTTCGTTCGTCGTGCCGAGCACGAGCGTGGGGGAGGTCATGGCCCGGTCACGCTCATCGCTTCCGGGTCGGCACCCGCGGCACGTCGATCGGCTTGGGATCGACGTCGAGGAAGATGCCGTCGAAGGCCCGCGGCTCGATCACGCCCTGGGCGAGCTTGGCGGGATTGGGCCCGAGGGCGGCGACGATCTTCGTGATCTCCGGGTTGACGACCGACTTGCCGTCAGCCTGCGGCACGGCCAGCTGGTTGATGCTGCCGACGCAGACGATGCTCGACTCGCGGTCGTGAAACTCCCAGGCTTGGATGCCCTGGCGTCGCAGGGCCACAGTGAGCCGGTGAGCCTTGTCGGCCGCCTCGACGAGCCGGCTCTCGGTCTGCAGGCTCTGCAGCTTCGGGTCCTGCCAGCCCTGGCCGCGCAGCGCGCCGACGAGCTTCGAAACGTCCACCAGGCCGCCCGTGGTGGAGGCGTCCACGCCCGTCTCGGCCGCCTGGCCGATCATGCCCGAGCCGGTGAACGTGGCCACGCGCACGCTGTACCGGGCCGGACAATCGAGCAGGCTGTGGGTCACGTCGGCGTTCATCTCCTGGACGAAGGCATCGACCTCCTGGCGGTTGAAATAGTCCTCGGGCAGCAGCGGGTTGGGAATCATGAACGCCAGGTGCAGCGGCCCCTTGTCCGCCTTGTCGAGGCCGGCCATCGTCCGGAAGTCGGAGAACGCCCGGCTCTTGCCACCGGCGCCGGTAAGCGCCTCCGGCTGCAGCGTCTTGACCTTCGCCAGCACCTTCTGCCCCCGGGGATCTTCGCAGGAGGCAAAATCTCCGACGAGCACGGCCACCTCCAAAACCTGCGCGGCGTTGGCATATTTCATCGTCTTCGGGGTGCCGTCGGGGTTGAAGCCGACGCCCTTTTGGATGCCCGTGTAGTCGAACGACTTCTCGTGGGTGTAGGCCTGCAGTCTGTGCCGCGACCGCAACTCCTGCACGAGCCGGCGGGCATCCTCGCGGGCGCCTTCGCCGCGGAAGGTGGTGGCGAGCACCAGCCACGGGCCATCCTTCTCGGCGAGCGGAAACATCGCCTTGGGGTCGAGCTGGTCCGTGGAGAACCACGACGTCGGCAGCCAGCCGGTCTGGCCGAGAGCGGGGCCAGCGGCCAGGCATGCGCCGAGACAGGTCAGCAGGGCGGGCAGGCAGGCAGGACGCAGGGCGGGGCGAATCACGGTCCGTTCTCCTCGTCTGGGCGGGCCGGCGCGGTGCCAGCGGCGGCGGGACGGTAGCAACCCTGCCGCCGCGCTGCCAGACTGACTCGGCCCCGGGAAATGGGGAAAATCGGGCTGAAGGCGCGAGACGAGATGACGCGAACACGAACCCGCGGTGCGCGGATGGCGCTGGCGGCCGGACTGCTGGCGGTGGCGGCCGTGATGGCCGGCCCCCCGTGGGCGTTCATGCGCTGGCGGGAGTCGCGGCTCGTGGCCTTGGCCGCGCCGGAAGTCCAGGCCGACTGGGACGCCTTCCGCGACCGCATGCGCCGCGAGTCGGGCCGCGACGGTCCCGTGCAGCGGAAGGTGCCCAAGAGCGCCGAGCCGCCGGAACTGGTGTGGCTCCGCGACTACTGGCGGCTGGCGATCGCAACCTGGGTCGTGTTCGTCGGCCTCGGTGCCGCGTTCATTGCCCTGCTGGCCCGCGGCGCGGCGGCTTCAACGGCCGAGCACGGCCCGCGCCGTGGCCGCGACGACGAGAAACAGCACCAGCGTGATGCCCAGAACGCCGACGAAGGAAAACACGCTCGTACCCCTGCGAAGGAATCGCCCGGGGCACCGCGCGGCGCCCCATAGCGAAGGGATCGTAGACGCGTCCCCGGTGCCGAACAAGCCGAACTGTGACCGGCCTGTTACGGCCTGCGGAACAGTTCCTCGGGGACGGGGCAGCGGCCGGTGCGGCCGAGATCCTCGAGCGTCCGCCGTTGGCCGACGGTGTGCCACGGCGTGACGTCGGAGAGTTCGGGCATGATCTCCAGGATCTGCTCGACGAGCATCTCCACGATCCGCCCCACGGGCGTGCCGGCAGTCCGCTCCCGCAGCGCGGCGGCCGTCTTCATGAGCTTCACCATCCGCGACCGCTCGAGCACCGGACCCGACAACTGGCCGTCGCCCTCGACGAGCAGTTCGGCCACGGGCACTTCGAGCACCTGCTGCCAGCGATGCAAATCCGAGAGCCGCAGGTCGCAGTCGGCCTGCTCCTGGCGGCGGACCACCGCCATCGCGATTCCCAGCCGGCGGGCGACGTTGCGCAGCGTCACGCCCTGCTGCCGTCGCACGTGTCCGATGCGGTGCAGCGTCGGGCCCGGCCGCGACTCGGGGCCACGGCCCACATGCTCACCGGCCTCCGCTTCGGCGCGGCAGACGTCCGAGTATTCGGCGTCGGCGAGCGCCAGGGGATCCTGGTAGGAATCGTCGTCCTCGTCGAAGCCGTCGTCGTGGAGATTGCGGTCGCAGTGAACGGTCGCCATCGTCGGGCCTCCGTCGTCGATCGGGCCGTGGGCCGCGATCGTGTCGCGGTGCATGCCTGTACGCATCCCGACCGCACGGCGTTCGCAAGCCGGAGAAAAAATTTTTGGGGCTGCCCCGCGCCCCTGGTCGGACGCCACAATGACGCCTCCGAACCCGTCCCGTGGAGGTTTTCGTGCCACCCCATACCGTCACCCCGGCGTCATCGTCCACCGGAATCGGCCCGCACACGGCCTGGATCCCCCTGCCGCCCCGCTCCTGCCTCGTGGCCCGCGGCAAGGACGCGGTGCCGTTCGTGGACCACTTCACGACGGCCGCCGTCACGCGGCTCGAGCCCGGTGGATGCTGCGCCGGCTTCTTCACCGACGCCCGCGGCGGAGTGCTCGCGCTGACGTCGATCCTGCGCACCGCAGAGGGCCTGTGGATCGACGCCGCGGCGGGCGTCGCGGCGCCACTCCGCGACCACCTCGAGCACTACCACATCCGCGAGGACGTCGATGTGGTCGATGCCTCGGCCGCGCGGGCGAGCTTCCTGCTCGTCGGGTCCGATGCCGAGGCCTGGCTGGCCGCCCACGGGTCGGGCGTCCGTCCGCCGCAGCCGCTGGCCCACGGGCGCATGCGGCTCGCCGGCATCGCGGCCGACGTCGCGCGGCTCGCTTGGTGCGGCCCCGACGGCTGCCTCGTGCAAGTGGCGGCCGAAGACGGCCCGCAGTTCGCGGCCTGGCTCGCCGCCGAGTCGCTGCCGCGTGCCGAAGCCGCGGTCGCCGAAGCGATTCGGATCGAGGCCGGCTGGCCCGACCCGGCCGACATCCTTCCCAAGACGCTGCCGCAAGAACTCGATCCCGACGCGCGGGCGATCTCCTTCACGAAAGGCTGTTACCTTGGCCAGGAAACCGTGGCCCGGATCGACGCGCTGGGCCATGTGAACCGCAGGCTCGTCGGACTCGCCACCGCCCGCGCCGTGACGCCGGGCTCGGAGGTCCGATGCGGCGGCGAGCCGGTGGCGTGCATCACGTCGGCCGGTTTCTCACCGCGGCTGTGCTCGGGGCTGGCGCTGGCGATCGTGCCACTGAAGGCGCTCGCGGGTGACCTGCCACTCGATATTGGCGGTGAATCCGCACGGGTGGTGTCGCTGCCTGCGCCGGCCGTGGCGCCCGAAGAACGGTTGCTCGAGACGCGCCGGTTTCGCGTGGTGCGGATCCCACAGCCGTGCGCCGACGGCACCGTCGCATCGCGGGAGGTGGTGATCCATCCGGGCAGCGTGGCGGTGATCCCCTTGGTCACACCGGATGAGGTGTGCCTCGTCGAGGTCGTGCGGGTGGCGGTGGGCGACACGCTTCTCGAACTGCCCGCCGGCACGCTCGACCGCGAGGAGCCGCTCGCGGCCGCCGCAGCCCGCGAACTTGCCGAGGAGACGGGCTATCGCGCGGGCACGATCGAGGCGGCCGGATCTTTCTGGATGTCGCCGGGCATCCTCCGCGAGCGGATGCACCTCTTCGTGGCTCGCGATCTCACCGCCGGGCCGCAGGCTCTCGAGCCCGGCGAGCAGATCCGCACGCGAAACGTTGCCTGGGACGAGGCGGTCGAGATGTGTCTCGATGGCCGAATCGAAGATGCCAAGACGATCGCCGGCATCCTCCTGCTCGACGCGCGTCGGCGGGCCGCGAGTCGCTGACGGCTCGATCCCGCCGCGGTCGTTCAGGCGTCCGGGGCCGCTGCCGGCTCCGCCCGCCGGTCGAGCAGGAACAGCACCCCGCCCACGAGTCCGGTGAGGACCGTGCCCAGGCCCCAGAGCAGGGCCACGGCGATCGCCTTGTCGGCCGGTACGCCATACTTGCCGAGGAGCATTTCCATGACGCTCTCGCGCATCCCGAAGCCGCCGATGCCCACCGGCAGCACCATCAGCAGGGCCACGAGGGGCACGACCGAGAACCAGATCAACAGCGGCAACTGCACGTGCAGCGTCCGCGCCATCAAGGCTACGACAACCGCGCCTCCCATCTGCACGACGAAGCTCCAGCCCACGGCCCGCATGATGAGCAGCGGCCGCTGCTGGTACGGCAGCAACTGGGCGAGGAAGCCCCGTGCCCGATGGCCCTCCGGCAGGCTGGCGATGATCCGGTCGATCGACTGGAGCCCGAGCCAGAACGCCCCGAGCACGATGCCCAGCAGCGTTGCCGCCACGGCCGCCGCGCCGGCATACCCGAGGCGATACTCGCTGGCCGCCAGGGCCGTGCCCGCCAGCACCCCGAGAGCAGCCAGGCCCGTCAGCCGGTCGGCGAGCACCGAGCACCCGGCCAGCAGCCGCCGCGAGGTCGTGTCGCCGACGCGGTAGGCCTTGAACACGTCGCCGCCGATCGACCCCGGCAGGCAGAGGTTGAAGAACATCCCCTCGAAGAACCGCCAGATGAAGAACCGGCGCGGCCGTTCGAAGCCGAGCGGCCGGGCAAGCGCCGCCCAGCGGACGCCGGCGATCATCTGCACCGCCGCGCTCGCCGTCAGGCCGATCAGCCACCAGGTCCAGTCGGCACTCCGCAGATGTGCGGCCAATTGAGACCACTTTACCGTCCTCAGCGCGTAGGCCATCAGGCCCGCCGTCGCCGCCACGCGGAGCACGAGACTCAGCCACGGCGGCAGCAGGTTGCGGGACGGCGGCGAAGCGGTGACCGGCGAAGCGTCCATGAAGAGCGGCCTGCGAACGGGGAAAATTGCGGCTACCCTACACGAAATCGCCCCTGCGGACCCAGACGACATGCCGCCAGCAGCCTTTCCGTCCTGGTTGGACCTTTTTCCCTGGGCCGAAACGGCGATCCTCGCCTGCGCCTTCGTGTGGGGGGCGATGCTGGGAAGTTTTCTCAACGTCGTCGTCCATCGCCTGCCACGCGGCGCATCGGTCGTCCGCGGCCGCTCACGCTGCCCGCGGTGCGGCGCGGCCGTCCGCCCGCGCGACAACGTGCCCGTGCTCGGCTGGCTGATCCTCCGTGGCCGGTGCCGCGACTGCGCCGCGCCGATCTCGGCTCGATATCCACTCGTGGAGGCGGGCTGCGGCTTGCTCCTGACTGCGGTCGCGGCCGTGGATCTCGTCCACGGCGGCATCGACCGCATGCTGCTGCGCGGCGACTGGCTGCCCTGGGCGCGGTTCGCCTGTCACGGGCTCGCGCTGCTGACGCTCGTGGCCTGGACGCTGATCGCCGCCTCGGGCAGCCGGGTGCCGAGGCCCGCGGCTCTCATGGCGGTCCTCGTCGCGGGACTGGCCGCCGTCGCCCTGCCGGTGGTCCAGCCGCTCGGGGTGCTGCCGGCGGGTGGCGCATGGCCGGCAGGGCAACCGCGACTGGCGGCGTTCGTCGCGTGGCTGACGGGCGCCGTGGCTGGCTGGATCGCTGGCGGCGCAGGGGGCGGCAATGCTCGTGCGGCGTTCGCACTGCTCGGAGCGGCCTTCAGCTGGCAAATGGTGACGGTGGTGACGGCAGTGACGACCGTGGTCCGGCTCGGCTGGCGGCGGCCGGGAAGCGGAACCCCTTCCGGGTCTCGAAGGGCCGCGGGAAATCGCCTTGCCGCGCGGGTATGATGAGGGTGTCGCCGCACGGATGAACGCCATGGCCAAACTCCAGCCCATCCTCCAGACCGCGTCGCACGGGCATGCTTCGCCGGCGGCCGTGGCTATGGTGCCGGAGATCGACGAGCCCTTTCTCGCCGGCTGCCGACGGCGCGCGGCGGCGTTCGCTGCCGACCTGCGCGAACCCGAGCAACGGCTCGCGTGGCTGGTGATCGGCGTCCTCACCGCCCTGCTCATCTACAGTTATTGGCCGGGCTTACTCAACGCGAAATCGAGTTGGGACAACCCGCAGTATTCCCACGGCTGGATCGTGCCCCTGTTCGCCGCGGGATTGCTCTTCTGGTGGCGGCAGCCTGTGCAGCCGGTGCCGCTCTCGGCACGCCTGGCGGGCATGGGCCTCCTCGTCGGCAGTTTCGCGCTGCGGCTGTGGTGCGCCAACTACCGGATCGTGACGATCGACATGTACACCTTCGTCCCGGCGCTCGCGGGCGTGTTTCTCCTGGCCGGCGGCTGGAAGATGTTTCGCTGGGCCTGGGCCCCGATCGCCTTTCTGATCTTCATGTATCCGCTGCCAGACGAAGCGACGCGTTACCTGCTCGGTCCGCTGCAGACCCTGGCCACGATGGTCAGTACGTTCGCGCTGCAGACGATGGGCTTCGACGCCTACCGCGAGGGCAACCAGATCATCCTCGGCGACCGCCACCTGAACGTCGTCGATGCGTGCAGCGGCCTGCGCATGCTCACGATCTTCGTGGCTCTTTCAGTGGCGCTGGTCCTGCTCGGGAACCGGGAGTGGTGGGAAAACGCGGTTGTCATCGCCAGCGCCGTGCCGATCGCCCTGATCGTGAACTCCATCCGGATTACCGTGACCGGGGTGATGTACACCATCGATGCCGAACTCGCCGACAAGATTTTCCACGACTGGGCAGGGTATTTCATGATGCCGCTGGCGCTCGGCATGCTGTTTTTCGAGCAGCAACTGCTGTCCTGGCTGGTCGTGGCGGAGGATGCCGCGCCGGCGGTGGTCACCGCCGCCCGGGTCGGCCTCGCGGCGGGCCCTGCCGCAGTCCCGGCAGCTCGAAAAGCCGCGAATTTCCCGTCCCTGGCCCAGCCGGGAACTGGCGAAAAAGTAAGGTAGACTAAAGGGCTGCCGGTGTCGGGTCGGCCAGAAGGCCGCGTCGTGCGTATGGAGATGGCGAGACTGCGGTGACATGAGCGAATCCCGTCCGGCAACTGAAGGCGCACACCAGGCAGCGTTCGACGCGCAGAGCGTGTCGGCCGGCATGTTGGCGCCCATCCGCGACACCAGCCTGGCACCGGCGCAGCCGCAGTTCTTCCCGCCGGCCTACGGCGCGGGCGGCGATCCGCTCGCCGGGGGCATCGACTACAAGCGCGTGTGGCACGCGTTTCGCCGCCGCTGGCTACCGGCCGTGGCCCTGGGTCTGATCGCCGCGACGGCGCTGGCGGTGCCGATCTGGCTGTTCATGCCCCGGGGCTTCGAGGCCGTTGCCTGGCTGCGGGTCCGCGACAAGACGGGCATGTTCGGCGGCGGCGGCCGCGACAACGCGGAATACGAGTCGTACCGCAAGACGCAGGTGCAGCTCATCAAGAGCCCGTTTGTGCTGATGTCGGCCCTCCGTCGTCCCGGGATCTCGGAACTCAAGACGCTGCAGGACGAAAAGCAGGACCAGGTGGGCTGGCTCGCCCGCAACATCCAAGTCACCGCACCGATGGAGTCGGAAGTTCTCCAGGTGCGGCTCCGCGGGGAAAACGCGAGCGACGTCACGCAGATCGTCAACGCGGTCACGCAGTCCTATCTCGGCGACGTCGTCAACAAGGAAAAGGCCGACCGCCTCGAACGCCGTGACACGATCGAGCGCCAGTACAAGCAGAACATGACCGAGGTCCGGCGCCGGCGCGACGAATACAACAACCTCGCGAAGACGCTCGGTGCCAGCGACAGCATCGAGGTCGCCACCCAGCGGAGCCTGCTGCTCGACCACCTCGGCACGCTGCGGGCCCAAGTGACGTCGATGCAACGTGATCTGTCGGTCCTCGACGCCGAACTCGCCGTCCTCGACGCCAAGGCGCGGGGCGACATCAGCGAGGAGGAGGCGGTGCCCGACGAGATGCTCGACGCCATGCTCGCCCGCGATCCGATGATTGCGGAACTGCGGGACCGGCTGGCGAGCCTCGACGAGGCGATGACCTTCCAGGCGGAGCGGAGCGCCCGCGGGGCCAACGACCCGGCCGTGAAACGACTGGAAGCGCAGCGGGCGAGCCTGGTGGAGCGAATCGGACAGCGGGGCGAGGAGTTGCGGCCGCAGATCATCGCCCAGATGTCTCTCGACGCCGCGGGTCGCCGCTCCGGCGGTGTCGACGGCCCGGGCGTGCTGCGGATGCGCCGACAGATCATGGCCCAAGAGTTGGAGGTCAAGTCGAAGGAGTTCGCCAAGGTGGCCAAGGAGGTCACCGAACTCGGCCAGGCCAACGCCGATCTTTCGGCCCGACGCTCTGAGATCGAGCAGCTCGAGAGGGTGACCGAGCAGATGGGCATGCAGTTGCAGGCGTCGGAGGTCGATATCGCCATGCCGGCCCGCGTGGAACTGATCGAGGAGGCGAGTGTGCCGGAAGGGAGCGACGAGCTGTTCCGCACCATGCTCACGATCCTGGCCGGGCTCGGCGGTCTCGGGCTCGGGGCCGGGGCCGTGGTGCTCTTCGAATATCTCCGCGATCGCCTGAGCACGGCGGAGGAGATTTCCCAGCGGGTCGGAGTGCGTGTGGTGGGCACCCTGCCGAAAGTCAGCCGCTCCCGCAAGCGTTCGACTGCCGGCGAGATGGCCGAGAGCGTCGACGGGGTGCGGACGGTGATCTCGCAGACCGGCCGCGAGACTCCCAAGGTGATCCTCGTGACCAGCGCCGTGGAGCACGAGGGCAAGACCACGTTCGCCGCCCAGCTTGCGGCCAGCCTGGCCCGGTCCGACAAGCGAACGCTGCTGCTCGACGGCGACCTGCGGCATCCCAACGTCCACCTGGCCCTCGAACTCGACCTCCGGTCCGGCCTGCCGGAACTGTTGCGGGGCGAGATCGGCAACGACGAAGCGGTGCAACCGACGGCCATCGAGGGGTTGTTCGCCGTGACCGGCGGCACCTGCGACTACGCGGCCATCACGGCCCTTTCACGGCCGGAACTGGCCAAGGTGATCAAGGGATTCCGGGAGTCGTTCGATCACGTCGTGATCGACGCCGGGCCGGTGCTCGCCTTCGCCGACGCCCTGCTCCTGGGCCAATTGAGCGACGTGGCGATCGTGGCCACGATGCGGGACGTGAGCCGCGTTCCGCTCGTGAGCGCGGCGGTCGACAAACTGCGGGGCGTGGGCGTGCGGGTGTTGGGCACGGTCGTCAACGGCGTGTCCGATTCCACGTCGCGGCGGCTCTACGCGTCGCCACTGCCGACCTGACGACGGTTGTGCGTTCGAGCGTGAGGAACGTGCGATGAAGCCGATGGCGATCCTTCCGGGAGACCCGAGTTCGCGGCCCGTGGCACCGGCACCCGCCACGCCGGCGTCCGGCACGTGGTCAACGGGGCTGGCGACGCTCGCCGCCGCGGTCGTTCTCGTGGCGGGAGTGACCGTCCTGCAGGGCATGTGGACGGATCGCTGGGGCAACCGCGACGTCGGTGCCGCGCTCAAGCGCGACGCCGAGATCCTGGAGGGCGTGTTTCCGCAGCGGTTCGGCGACTGGGAGTTCGAGAAAGAACTGGAGTCGAACCCCAAGGAACTCGAACGGGCAGGTGCCGTGGGGCACATCTCCCGCCTGTACCGGAACGTCCGCACGAAGGGACGCGTGTCGGCCTTCGTCGTCTGCGCCACGCCGCACGACGCCTCCGGCCACACGCCCGACCGCTGCTATCCCGGCGCCGGCTTCGAGATCGGGGAGTCGGAGCACCGCCAGGCGATACCGCTGGCCGACGGCCGCAAGGCAGAAACCTTCACCGGCACGTTCCGCAAGCAGGGGCAGACGCTGCGCGTGTTCTGGACGTACGGTGTCGACGGCCAGTGGGTGGCCCCGCAGATCGCCCGGATCGAACTGGCCGGCACCGACGCCGTCTACAAACTCTACGCCATTATTGACGAGACACGGATCAAGGGCGCCCAGTCGATGCAGGAATGCGTCGATTTTCTGGGCACATTGCTCCCGGCGCTCGACCAAGCCGTGGCGGCGGCCCGAGCCGGCGAGCAGGCCACCACGCCGCCTGCGGCGACCCCGGACCCGGCCGCCGACCAGGCGGCCGCGGCCGCCAACGGCTGATTCCGGCCGTTTCCGGCCGTGATTCGGCTTGTGGATTGCGGCCGGAACGGTATCGTCACGGGTCGGCGGGCCGGCCAACAGGGCCGGTGCCGCAAGCGGATCGTGCCACCACAGGAGGGTCAGTCGTGTCGCTGAATTCGAAGCGGGCGTTGGTCACGGGCATCACCGGCCAGGACGGCTCCTATCTCGCCGAACTGCTCCTCGACAAGGGCTATGAGGTGCATGGCCTGGTGCGTCGCTCCAGCACCTTCGGCACCCAACGGATCGAGCACCTGTACCGCGACATCCACGAGGTCGAGCGGCCGCTGGTGCTGCATCACGGCGACATGGCCGACGGCAACGGCCTGGCCCGCCTGATCCGTGAGATCCGCCCCACGGAGGTCTACAACCTCGCCGCCCAAAGCCATGTCCGCGTCAGCTTCGACCAGCCGACGTACACCGCCGACGTGACGGCCGTCGGCACGCTCCGGCTCCTGGAGGCGATCCGCGACTTCCAGGACGCGGTCGGCTACCAGATCCGCTTCTACCAGGCCTCCAGTTCGGAGATGTACGGCAAGGTGGTGGAGACGCCGCAGTCGGAAACGACGCCTTTCTACCCCCGTTCGCCGTACGGCGTGGCCAAGCTCTACGGCCACTGGATCACGGTCAACTACCGCGAGAGCTACGGCCTGCACGGCTCCTGCGGCATCCTCTTCAATCACGAGAGCCCGCGCCGCGGCGAGACCTTCGTGACGCGGAAAATCACCCGGGCCGCGACCCGCATCAAGCTCGGACTGCAGAAGAAGCTCTACCTCGGCAACCTCGACGCCAAGCGCGATTGGGGCTTCGCCGGTGACTACGTCGAGGCGATGTGGCTGATGCTCCAGCAGGACGAGCCGGACGACTACGTGATCTCCACCGACGAGACCCACTCCGTGCGTGAGTTCTGCGAGAAGGTGTTTGGCCGGCTCGACATGGACTACCGCGACTTCGTCGAGATCGATTCCCGCTACTTCCGGCCGGCGGAGGTGGACCTGCTGCTGGGCACGTCGCAGAAGGCCCGCAAGAAGCTGGGCTGGCAGCCGCGGGTGTCGTTCGACGAACTGGTGGCCATGATGGTCGAGTCGGATCTCGAACTGGCCCGCAAGGAACAGGTGCTCCTCGCGGCCGGCCACGATATCGGCCTGCCCAACCGCTGAAGCCGGAAGCCGCGCGACATGCTGGACCTGGCGGACAAGCGAATCGTGGTCACCGGCGGGGCCGGCTTTCTCGGCAAGGCGGTGTGCCGCGTGCTGGCCGCCCGGGGCGTCGCTCCGGAGCGGATCTTCGTGCCCCGGCGGGCCGACTACGACCTCACCGTCGAATCGGCCGTGGAACGGCTTTACGACGACGCCCGGCCCGACGTGGTGATCCATCTCGCCGCCGAGGTGGGCGGCATCGGGGCCAACATGGCCCACCCGGGCCGGTTCTTCTACGCCAACATGGCGATGGGCCTGCACTTGGTGGAGCACGCCCGCCGCCGCGGCCTCGCCAAGTTCGTCCATACCGGCACCGTCTGCGCCTACCCGAAGCACTGCCCGATTCCGTTCCGCGAGGACGACCTCTGGAACGGGTATCCGGAGGAGACCAACGCCCCCTATGGCGTCGCCAAGAAGGCGATCTTCGTGATGCTCGACGGCTACCGCCGGGAGTACGGCCTGCAGAGCGCCGTCGCCGTGCCGGTGAACCTCTACGGCCCGGGCGACAACTTCGACCCGGCCTCGAGCCACGTGATCCCGGCCCTGATCCGGAAGTGCGAGGAGGCCCGGATCGCCGGGGCGCCGGAAGTCGTCTGCTGGGGAACGGGCGCCGCGACCCGCGAGTTTCTCTACGTCGATGACGCGGCCGAGGGGATCGTGCGGGCCGCGGAAGTGATGGATGAGCCGCTGCCGATCAACCTCGGCGGCGGCGTGGAGATTCCGATCCGCGACCTCGTCATGAAGATCGCCGCCGCCTGCGGCTACGCCGGCCGCATCGCCTGGGACACGACCAAGCCCGACGGCCAGCCCCGGCGGGGCCTCGACATCTCCCGCGCGCGGAAACTCCTCGGCTGGGAGCCGCGGCAGGATTTCGACGCGGGCCTCGCCACGACGGTGGCCTGGTGGCGCGCGCAGACGGCCGCGGCCGGTTGAAAACCGCGGCCCGTCGCCGGAGAATCGCGGCTTTCCCGCCGTGTCCTCCCGCTCGAAAGGCCCGCCCATGTCCGCCGCCGCGTCTGCGTTTCGCACCGAGTCCGACAGCATGGGGGAGGTGCGGGTGCCGGTGGACCGCTACTGGGGCGCCCAGACGGAGCGGTCTCGCGACAACTTCAAGATCGGCGTCGAGCGATTCCAGTGGGGCCGGGCGGTGAAGAAGGCGCTCGGGATCCTGAAAAAATCGGCGGCGCTCGCCAACGGCGAACTCGGGCAGCTGCCCGCCGCGACGGTCAAGCTC
>Ga0315900_10004122_pt1 | contig 20653 bp, 19 predicted proteins | sample LakEriMetagenome_FD_203521 | JGI IMG/M metagenome (GOLD analysis project Ga0315900, IMG submission 203521) | Freshwater fungal communities from buoy surface, Lake Erie, Ohio, United States - Buoy 12 MA114 | ecosystem: Environmental > Aquatic > Freshwater > Lake > Lake biofilm | place: USA: Lake...
GTAACTCTTAACGTATAAGAACCAGCAGCATTAGCATTAGTGTTTTGTGTTGACGTAGATCCGCTCACACTAGGACCTGACCATAAATAAGTTACTCCAGTTGCAGGCGTGCCGTTTAACGCAACAGTTGCCACACTACAGGTTAATGTGCCTGTTGTACTTGCAGAAGGTATTGGAGCGACAGTATTTTGTGTAACATTTGTAACCGCTGTATTAGTACAACCATTAGTTGCACTAGTAACCCTTAAAGTATATGAGCCCGCAGCATTCGCATTAGTGTTTTGTGATGTTGTAGACCCGCTCACACTAGGTCCTGACCATAAATAAGTTACTCCAGCTGCTGGTGTGCCGTTTAAAGCAACAGTTGCTGCACTACAAGTTAATGTGCCTGTTGTACTTGCAGAAGGTATTGGAGCAGTTGTATTTTGTGTTACTGTTACATTTGATGATAGCGAAGCACAACCAGCACCAGAAGTTGCGATTAGTGAATATACTCCTGGTAAATTTACCGTTGGAGTTAAAGTCGTGCCACCAGAAACAATTCCTGGACCAGTCCAATTGTAAGTAAGCCCACCTACAGATGAACCTGCTAGGGTAGTAGAAGTAATAATGCAACTTAATGATCTTGTTGGACCAGCATTTGCTGTTGGTAAAGGGTTAACGGTTACAATTGCCGTAGCAGTATTTGTACAACCAGATAAAGTATTTGTTCCAACAACTGTATAAACCGTTGTTGAGATAGGATTAACAATTTGAGTGCCACCAGTTAAATTTCCTGGATTCCATGTGTATGTATTTGCACCACTTCCATTTAAGGTTGCAGAGCCTCCGCTACAAATTGTACTATTGCTTCCTCCATTCACGACTGGAGCTGCGTTTACTGTTAACATTACAGTGTATGTAGCAACACAACTTAACGCATCAGTTGCGGTTACGGTATAAGTTTGAGTAGACGAAGGACTAGCAATAACAACAGAAGATGTGGTAGAACTTAAACTACCCCCAGGAGTCCATGAATATGTGTAAGGTCCTGTTCCACCAGTTACTGTAACTGTAAGAGTTGTATTAGATCCATTACATATAGTCATATTTCCTGAAATTGAAGAGGTTACAGCTATTGGGTCAATAATGGTCGCTGATGCTGTAACGGAGCAACCATTTGCATCAACTGTTATTAAGGAATAAGTCCCCGCACAAGCTCCAGATAAAGTTTGAGTGGAAGCGCCACCTGGTGTCCAAGTAAATGTATAGGGTGCAGAACCACCAGAAGGATTTGATGTAATCATTCCATTACAACTACCAGAACATGTTGGATTGGTCACAACAAGATTAGTAGAAGGTGTCACAACGGTTAAGGTTGCAGTATTTGAAATGACATTTCTACATCCAATATCAACAACACATCTAATTTTATCTTGGTTGACAGTTGGATTAGCTGTAACATTTAAAATGTTAGTACTTTGAGAATATGGAACTATAACATCTGCGAATCCAGATGAGCTGTTAGATTGCCAATTATAAGATGGTGAGCCAGGTCCTGCAGTTGTAATAGAGAAGACTCCTGAATTTCCATTGCATAAGGTTGTTGAAGTTGGCTGAGCAGTAATCGAAACAAGGCTTGTTAAAGTTTTAACATTTAATGCATTATTATTAGGAACATCAACATAGCCAAAATAGGGAGCACCAAATCTATCAAAAGCGATGTTTACCATAGTAGAAATGTTTGTATTTATAAATCCTGCGGGCACTTGTAGCCATCCTGTTCCACCATCAAATCTATACGCGGTAACCATGGAACTAGTTGTAGCAGCAATAATATAAGGAGAGTTAGCTGGATCGATGTCTAGCTCATAATTACCGGAACCAGAAGATAAACCAGTTAAAGGAAAACCTAATTGATTCCAAGAGGATCCATCATATTTTTGAACGACGGAGGCGTCTGAGCCTTCAATATATCCTAAATAATAATCGCCATTAGTTGCACATCTTAATGTTGTGCTACTTGTTGGGCCTGATGCCGAAGTAAAAAAAGGATTCCAACTTGTGCCATTGAATTTTGATACAGTTGTTGCTAATCCCATATCATCATCTTGGTATGCTAGAATGGGAGTATTTGTATTATCAATAATAAGTGAATTAAATTTTGAGGCTCCACTTGAGGCTATTCCACCAGGACCTACATCTAGCCAGGCAGAACCATTCCATCTTTTAACTGTTGCTAAATTAGATGGTACAACATCGGTATAAGCGATATATATTTCATTGGTGGAAGCAAAGGCAATAGATAAGTCGGAAACAGGACCTACTGAAATTGGACCTCCAACTTGTGTAAATGCACCACCAGTTGATTTGTAAACCTTTCCAACTTTTCCATTTGGTTCATCACGAATGAAGGCAAAGATTTCCCCAATTTTATTAATTGCTAAAGCAGGCTTTACGGTAGTATTAGTAACAGTTGGAACCGTTGCAACTAATGTCCAACTGGACGAGACAGTTGCTGATTTTAACTCAATCACTTTGGTAGTTCCGTTATAAGCAAGTGAATATACTTTGTTATTTCCATCAATGGCCATATCGGCTAAGGTTGAAGTTGGAGAAACCGTTGTCGTTCCGACCTGATCAAGAGCACATGATTGAGCTTTGGCATGAATAGAAATGCAACATAACGCTATAAGAAAATAAAAAGAGAGTTGTTTCATAATATTTAATGTGTGTATTGTAGTTTCAAATGTAAATAAAAATGTTTAACTATTGATATAATTAGATACTGATGAAGTGTTAAAAATCAATTAGTTATAACTAATTTAATAACATTTGTTAAGTCGTTTATTTTGATAAACAACTATAATTAATATTTTATTCTCTACCTAAAAAGATTTATTGTAAAATTCAGTAAGGAATACAACTTACTAAATAAGCACTTACTTTTTGCCAGTTGTCGTAATTTACAATTGGAATTTGCGCATTATTTTTTTTAAGAATACTTATTCAAGAAAAGAAGTAGGATTTTTATATTTTATAAATATTGTAAATACTTGTTGTAGTATGTTGGACTATAGAAATATAAAAACAGATGAGATTAAAAAGGTCAGATTGAAGCGCTCGTTTTTAGTTTGTGAATTACTGGCTTCAATTTAGATACTTGGTTTTAAGATAAATACATTTCAATCAATCCCTCAGGCGCATTAAATTCAATGGTTTTTAAATCATCATCGATTTCAATAATTAAATCATCATTAAAAGGTAAAATAATCTCAACCCCAGAAGGATGAATCACTTTGATAATAGCATTATCTGTTTTTTCATCCACATCTGCTATATTTCCAATATTTCCTGATTTCACATCAATAATGGCATAACCAATAAATTCTTTTAAGGATTCGTCATTTTCTAAAACAAAGTCAGATAAAGCAAATGCTTTTTTTCCTATCAATTTTTTAGAGGTATCAACCGTGTCTATTGTTTCTAATTTAATAATATAGCCTGTATTATTAGGACGGCATTCTTCAATGAAATAAGGTACCTGTGAGCCATTAATATCTAAAAAGATAGATTTGATAGCGTCCTCATCAATATTTATTAGCTCATTTAAGCGTAAAATAATATGGCCTTTTAGTCCGTGTGTTTTGCTAATATATCCTATCTCTTTAGTTTCCATATTAATCTATCGTTTCGTTTCCAATGTCAAATTTAGGTAAAGCTAGCTTATATTTTACTGCTATGATTCGGATAATGATAATTAAACTCATACAAATAGTTGCAGCAATGTTTGCTTCTATTTTAAAATATAACATTGTTGTGTATAAAATTGCCCCAACAATACATGCCGTAGCATAAATTTCTTTCGCAAATATTAAAGGTATTTCGTTTAGTAAGGTGTCTCTAATAACACCACCAAATACAGCGGATACAAGGCCTAAAATAACAGCTGCAAATGGATTAACCCCTAGCTCCAAACTCTTTTGAACTCCTAAAATGGTGTAAATACCAACGCCAACTGTATCAAATAAAAATAAAGTGCGACGTAATTTGATAATATATTTTTTGAATAGAAGCGTAATAATAAACGCACAAATAATCGATATCAGAATGTTTTTATCACTTAACCATGAAATTGGATAAGCGCCCAACATCATATCTCTCAAAGTTCCACCTCCAATAGCAGTTAGAAATCCAGTAAAAAAAACACCAAAATAATCGTGATAGTGCTTTTTGTCTCTGGCTGCTAAAGAGCCAGAAATAGTAAAGAAAAAAATGCCAATTAAATTTAACCAGTAAAACAGCATGGCTAGAAATTAAATTTTAGTTCGTGGTGTTAATTTTTCACCTTCCCATTTAGCAACAACTGCACTTGCCACAGCGTTACCAACTACATTAGTAGCAGAGCGACCCATGTCTAATATTTGGTCAACAGCTAATAGTAATAATAAACCTTCGCCTGGGATATGAAACATGCTTAACATCCCTGCAATAACTACCAATGACGCTCTTGGCACGCCAGCCATTCCTTTACTAGTAATTAATAAAATTAGCATCATTTGAATTTGATCTCCCATCGTCATATCGATGCCATAGGCTTGTGCAATAAATACGGTAGCAAAAGTCATATACATAATGGAGCCATCTAAATTAAAGGAATAACCAAGAGGTAAAACAAAGGATACAATACGATTACTAATTCCAAATTTTTCTAATTGCTCAATTGTTTTTGGCATCGCACTTTCAGAACTGGCCGTACTAAATGCTAGTAAAATTGGCTCTTTTACATAAGATAGAAGAGAAAAGAATTTAATTCTTAAAACTGTACAGATGGCAAACAAAATTCCAAACACAAAAAATAACAAACCTCCAAAAAAGCAAGCCATTAAATAGGCGTAGCCACTTAAAACATCTAAGCCTTGCTGAATAACGACTGCTGTAATAGCTCCAAACACTCCAATAGGTGCAAAGTTCATGACGAAATTTGTGACTTTAAACATAATATGAGAAAGGCTATCCATGGCTTTAATCATTGGTTTACCTTGTTCGCCAATGCTTGCGGCTGCTATTCCGAAAAATAAAGCGAAAATTACGATTGGTAAAATCTCATTTTCAGCCATAACTCTAATAATACTATCTGGTACAATATGCGCCACAAAATTGGATGCTGTTTGTGCATTTGCCTTTACTCCAGCATCCGCAGTTGCAGGCGGTAAATCTAAGGCCATGACTTTACCAGGTTCAAATAAATTCACAATCACTAAGCCTAAACTTAAAGCGAGTAGGGTAGCAAAGGTGAAATAAACAATGGTTTTTCCGCCAATTCTTCCAACTGCTTTAAAGTCGCCAACCTTGGCTACACCCATTACTAATACAGCTAATACCAAGGGTGCAATTATCATTTTAATTAAACGTAAAAAAATATCACTTAAAATTGAAAAGTTAGAAGCTACTTTTTTCTTAGCTTGTTTTAATTGGTCTTTTTCTATTTTAGAAACAGCTGCCGATACTTGCTTTTCAACTTCTGCATTTCCTTTTGAAATCTTTTGAATATAAGATTGCTCAATTTTAGGTACATTGTTGGTAATAGATTTATTAATGCCATATCCTAATGCAATACCAATAATCATGGAAATAACAATAATGGTAATGAGTCTGTTTTTTTTACTGAACATAGTTTTTAGTTAATGGAACGCAGATAGCGTTGATTATTATGATTTTTATATGATTTTAGTTTTTATAGAACGCAGATGACGCTGGTAGTTATGATTAGGTGTGATTTTTTGGTTTGATCTGATTAAGTGAATAGATATGTTTTTTTAGTTTTTAAGTGATTTTATTATATCTTCGATATTGTTGGAATATACTTTACGTTTCACTTCAGGTTTTTTGCCAAAATTTACAAGCAATCCTACTTCAAGATCTGTTGCTTTTAAATAATTTATTAATTGAGATTCATGTTCTTCTATTAAGTATTCAGCTGCTTTTAACTCAATAATAATAGTATCATTTACTATTAAATCAGAAAAATACACTCCAACTTCTTTTTCTTCGTAGTATACTTTTATTGGTTCTTGTTTTTTAACGTTTAATCCAATTGATTCTAGTTCGATAAAAAGAGCATTTTCATACACCTTTTCTAAAAAGCCATAACCCAAAGTATTATACACTTTGTAAAATGCCTTTATTATTTTTTCGGTAAGTTCTGAATGCTTGTAATTATCCATTTCTACTTTACTATTTTAATCATTTTTTATCATAAGAAATCAGCGTTATCAGCGTTCTATTTTTTTTATTAAATTTTAGAAGTCTTGTTTCTTAAGATATGGTCAACCAAAACCAGAGCAGCCATACTTTCTACAATAGGCACTGCTCTTGGTAAGACGCATGGATCGTGACGACCTCTGCCTTTTACTACCATTTCGTTACCATCTTTATCAACGCTTTGTTGATCTTGCATAATTGTAGCAACTGGTTTAAAAGCCACATTAAAGTAAATATCTTGTCCGTTACTAATACCACCTTGTATACCTCCGCTATGATTAGTACTTGTATTTACTTTTCCATCTGTTAAGGTAAAAGCATCATTCAATTCAGAGCCTTTAAAGTTGATAGAGTTAAATCCTTCTCCATATTCAAAACCTTTTACGGCATTGATACTTAGCATTGCCTTACCGAAATCAGCGTGTAATCTATCAAATACTGGTTCTCCCAATCCAATAGGTGTTCCTTTTACCACACAACTTACAATGCCTCCAATAGTATTACCTTCTTTTCTAATGTCTTCAATATAACTTACCATTTTATAGGCAGTAGCAGCATCAGGACAACGAATAATAGATTCTTCGGTTTTAGATAAATCTAAGTCTTGATAATTTTTCTCCAACTTAATGTGTCCTACTTGGTTTACATATGCCTGAATAGAAACGTTGAGGTGTTTTAAATATAATTTAGCGATGGCACCACCAACAATACGGCAAGCTGTTTCGCGCGCAGATGAACGACCTCCGCCACGGTAATCTCTAATTCCATATTTTTCTTGGTAAGTAAAATCGGCATGAGAAGGACGATAAGCATCCTTTATATGTTCGTAATCGTTACTTTTTTGATTAGTATTTTCAATTGTAAAACCGATAGGATGCCCAGTTGTTTTACCTTCAAAAATACCTGATAGGAATTTCACTTCGTCTTCTTCTTTACGTTGTGTGGTAATATGAGATTGACCTGGCTTACGACGTTGCAATTCGGATTTCACAAAGTTCAAATCAATTTCTAAACCAGCAGGGCAACCATCAATAATGCCGCCCAAAGCCACACCATGACTTTCGCCAAAGGTTGTTAATCGAAATAAGGTTCCAAAAGTATTACCTGCCATGAAAACAAAGATACTAAAATACCAATAGCTTAAAAGCGGAATCCTAATGAAAAGTTATTTAAAATGCCACCATTGCCAATACTAAAATCGTAATAGCTACCACTAGGATATTGATAAGTAGGACTATTTTTTATAACTGTATTTTTACCTTTTAATAGTTGAAGTCGTGCGCCAAATTGCATGGAAAAGAAAAATCTATTTGAGAAATGATATTGCAATCCATAAAATGGATTTAATATAACACCATTGTAAGTTGTGGTATGAGAATTTGTTATTGAATTATTGATCGAATTGTTGTTATTTAAAGGAGCGTCTGGATTATTATTGTTGGGATTATAATTGATATAATTTGGTATATATTCTTGATAAGTAGAATATGTTTTACTGCTGTGAACATAGCCAATATCCAAACCTGTAAATTGTTTTATTCTTTTTTTGCCCCAGCGATATTCTATACCAGTAGTTAAGCTTAATTCTGGTTTATATTCCCTGCGTTCATAATCAACAACATAGTTTAACGAATCTGAATATGAACTTCGTATGTTGGAATATTTTTGAGGTTCTCTTTTTTGAAAAAGGGTAATGTCAATTCGGATAAATAACTTGTTTTTTAATCGTCTTTTATATTGTAAAGACCCTTTTAAATCAATACTATTATCACTATTACTCAATAGTTTTATGATAGGAATAAGATCAAGAATGAGTTCGTTTTTTTTAATAGTAAGTGTGTCTTTTGTTACTTGAGAAAATGTTTTATGACTCAAAACAATTGCAAGAATTATTAGAACAATGTGTTTTTTCATGTAGTTTTGTATTTATGTTATTAACGGTTAATTATTGAAAATAGTATGGTAAGTAGACTTCTAATTAAAAATATAAAATCCCTGGTACAAGTTCGAGATACGGTTGTATTGAAAGTAAGTGGAGCTGAGATGAAAGAATTACCTTGTATTGAAAATGCATGGTTAGCAGTGGATGACGGATTAATAGCAGATTACGGAAGCATGGATGATTTTCCGGGTATTGAAGATTGGAAAGGATTAGAAATTATTGACGCAGAAGGAAAGATTGTGATGCCTTGTTATGCGGATAGTCACACACATATTGTTTATGCAGGTAATAGAGAAGGGGAGTTTGTAGATAGAATTAATGGATTAAGTTACGAAGAGATTTTTGCGCGAGGCGGTGGTATTTTAAATTCCGCTAAAAAATTAAGCGAAGCTAACGAAGACGAATTGTTTGAGCAAGCGATGGTGCGTTTAAAAGAAGTTATTAGTCAAGGTACTGGAAGTATTGAAATAAAGAGTGGTTACGGATTAAGTGTAGAAAGTGAATTGAAAATGTTACGTGTGATTAAGCGCATTAAAGATTTGAATTTAATCCCCGTAAAAGCAACCTTTTTAGGAGCGCATGCCTTGCCATTAGATTTTAAAAACGATAAAGAAGGTTACATCAATTTAATTGTAAATGAGATGTTGCCAAAAATTGCAGCGGAGAAATTAGCAGATTTTATTGATGTGTTTTGTGAGCAAAATTATTTTACACCAGAGGAAACCGAATACATTTTAAAAGCAGGTAAGGAACATGGTTTAACCCCAAAAGTACATGCCGAGCAAATGAGTCATTTTGGTGGGATACAAGCAGGTGTTGCTTGCGGAGCGATAAGTGTCGATCATTTAGAATATTGTAATGATACAGATATTGAAGTTCTAAAAAATTCAAATACTATGGCAACGGTATTACCAGGAGCGGCTTTCTTTTTGAGTTTGCCTTTGCCACCTGCTCGTAAAATGATTGATGCTGGATTACCCATTGCATTTGCTAGTGATTTTAATCCAGGTTCTTGCCCAAGCGGTAATATGAATTTTATGATGAGCTTGGGTTGTGTACAATATAAATTAACACCCGAAGAGGTCATTAACGCTTGTACGATTAACTCTGCTTATGCCATGAATGTATCTCACGAAGTTGGGAGTATAACGCCTGGCAAAAAAGCAAATTTCTTTATTACCAAACCTATTAGTTCTTATGGATTTATTCCTTATTCGTTTGGTAGTAATTTAATTGAAGCGGTTTATTTGAATGGAGTAAAGCAATAGTAATTTGAACTTAATTGTCTTTTTCACAAAGTAATACCTTCATTTGAAACTGTTTTGAATTGAGATAGCCATTTAAAAGCCTCTTCCTCAGTTTTAAAGAATTTCATTGGGATTTTTTCTTTATTTATCGAAATAAAAAAATTAGCTAATATTTTTTTCGCAAGACTATCTGATAAAAATGCAATGGCCGAGCAATACTTAATAACTTCATAGCTACCATTAAATTCTCTAGATTCCTTATCTTGATTCATAAAATCTCCACCCGTTAATAATATAGGAGAGAGTTTCCAGGGAGAATGCAAGCGGGTAAACTTTAATATTTCCTTACTGTTTTCTAAGGTCATGTCATCAGTTAAATAATGGAGATGAATGATTTTATCACTTCTATAGGTTACTTGTATTAAATTATTACTATGAACTATATCTTTCATTATAGTCAAATGTAGAAAAGTTTATGTATATCGTCAAATTATTTGGATTAACCGGTGTTTTTTGCTTATTCGAACAGAAACTTTTGTCTTATTTAAGTAAAAAGTCGGGAAATTAAATGCCAATTTTTCAACTAAACTTATTTTACTCAATAATACTTATTTGCATCCTAATATCAATTAAAGGTCTATCGTCTTTATTTTTGCCAACGGCTGCAATTTTATCAATCACTTCTAAACCTTCAATTACTTCTCCAAAAATGGTGTATTGGCTATCTAAATGTGGAGTGCCGCCAATAGTTTTGTAAATAGTTTTGTGTGTATCAGGAAATGAGTAATGTGGTGTTTTTGCAAATTCTTCCTCCACTAATTTATTTACAACCTTAAAGTAAACCATCAAACTATCGTTGTTTTGTTCTTTTTTAAAGCTATCAATTTTATCTTTTAAATTTTTGTTTTCAGGTTTATTTAAAATGCCTTCTTTTATTTTAGCAATGATGGGTTTGTTAATACGCTTTTCAAAGGATACTAAATCTTCATCGTTTCTAACTTTACCCTGTACAATATAAAACTGACAAGCCGAAGAGGCTTTTTCGGGGTTTACGTCATCTCCGTTGCGAGCTGCGCACAACATTCCTTTTTTGTGGCAAAGGCTTGGTACAAACTCTGCTGGGATGGTGTATTTTAAATCTCCGTCGCCTAAGAACTTTGCTGGTTCAGCATGTTTGCTGTCAGGATCGCCACCCTGTATCATAAAATCTTGGATCACTCTATGAAATAATAAACTGTCGTAAAAATGCTCTCTTACTAATTTTAAAAAATTATCTCTGTGTTGAGGTGTTTCGTTAAATAGTTTAATTTTCATGTTTCCATATTCAGTAGAAATTAAGATAATTTCCTTAGAAAAGGTTTGAGAAAAGCTTTGTTTAATAATCAAAACCAGTATTAGACTCAATATTATTGTTTTAAGATACATTTTGTATATTTTTTTAGTATATTTGAAGTACAAATATTAATCCAATATCATTAATATAAAAATAAAATAGTCATTTTCAAATAAAAAGTGTTTTGGTAAGATGACTATAACATATGACAACTAATAATAATATCTACTTATGAAATTAAAACTATTTTTATCATCATTAACTTTAGGTTTAACTGTATTATTATCAATTACTTCTTGCGAAAAAAAGACAGATTGTAAATTGATTATTACAACTCATGATGTAAATGGAAATGTAATTGGCGCTGCAACAGTTAAGTTATATGCCAATGTAAAAACTCCATCTGGTTCTACAGTTGAAGCAGATTTAAAAGCAGAAGGCGTTTCTGATGCTAGTGGAACAAGTACTTATACGTTTAAATTGCCAGCTATTTTAGATGTTAAGGCTACTTCAGGTTCTTTGCAAGGAATAGGTATTGTTAAGTTAGAAGAAGGAAAAACAGTTTCTAAAGATATTGTTATAAAGTAACACAACATACAAAATGAGAAATCCTCTTCTGAAAAGTAGGGGATTTTTTGTTTATAATGAATGGTAATAGATTATTAAATCTGCTGCAATTTTCCGGTAATCAAATGTTTTTTCCGCCAAATCTCTAGCGGCCAATTGAAGGTCGGCTTTTTTATCTGGGTTATTTAAAAGCGTTAATATAGCAGCAATAAAATCTTCTGAAGAATCAGCAATCATCATGTTTTTATTATGCATATACGGTATTCCTTCTGCACCAATACTAGTGGTAATAATTGCTTTTCCGTAAGCTAAACCTTCCACTAATTTAATTCTTAATCCACTTCCCGACCACAAAGGAACTAACATAATATCGTAGCTGTTATAAAATTCACAAGAGTCCTTCACATCATTAATAATCGTAATGTTTTTCGCTTTGTCATTCAGTGACTGAAAACGTTCAGGCATTCCTCGACCAGCTAAAACAAGTTTCACGTCTGGTTTCTGTTTCACAACATCTTTCCATACATTTTGCAATAACCAATCAACAGCCTCAATATTGGGCATCCAATCCATAGATGCAAAATGAAATAGGGTATTTTGATTTTCGGAATGGGTAACAGGTTTATATTTATTAAGGTTAATGCCAGTTAAACAGGTATAAATATTTTTTTTAGAGCAAATCGATGAAATTGTTTTTTTATCCTCATCTGTAATTGTAATAATAGCATCTACACTTTTAAACGCATCAATTTCGAAAGCTTTTAATCTATTATTTTGTAGTGTTAAGTATGTTTTTTTTATAAAATTTTTCTCGCTCACTAAATGTCTTTCCCATATTTGATGCTCTACATTATGACTTCTAAGAACAATTTTAGCTTTAGAATATTTTTTAATAAGAGGAATGTAGGTGCACATAAAAACACCTTCTAACTGAATAATATCAAAAGCATAACTTTTAAGTTTATTTGTTAAAGCATCTTCATACTCTTTAAAAAAGAATCGACTAACAAAATAAGATTGAGAAGTAAATAAGTTAAAAAACGCCCCAGTAATAGAGGTGTTGGTATCTCTATATACAGATTGATAATTTGTTTTTTGTTTAAATTCTGCTGGAACATCAGCCTCTTCTTTAAAATGTTTTTTTGTATTTATTGGAAGCAAATGTAATTCTATGCCATTATCTGCTAAACCTTCTGCCAAGGTGCAAATAGCTATCGAACTTCCGTCATTAGCTGGATAAGGTGCTTTATTACAGAGCTGAAGAATTCGCATTTTTTATTTTCTTCGTAAATAATCTTTTGATTGGGTCAATATAAGAAGTAATATCAAATAGAGCTGAGTCTTTTGCTGCTTTAAATGTTAAGAAAATACCAAGTGGTAAAAATAAAAGTAATGGAAACCAAGCACCAAAAACAACTGTATAAACTCCTTCTATCACCAAATCTTCAAAAATAATTGAAATAACATAGTATAGTAAGAAAAATAAAACAGCTACAACTACTGGCAAGCCCATGCCACCTTTCCGGATTATAGCTCCTAAAGAAGCGCCCACAAAAAACAACACGATACATGCAAAGGAGATGTTAATTTTTTTGTGCCATCCCATAAGGTAATCTAGTTTAGTTATTTCTTTATTTTCAATTTCTTGATTAATTGAATCAATATATCCACTAGAACTCCGAACAAGATTTTGTGCATTTTCAACACTTCTCCTAAATTCATCTTGGTTAAGAGTGGAATAAAACTGTTTAATTGGCTGATGCTTTTGATTACTATTTATTGTTTTTAATGTTCTAGCAATAAAATAATTATTAAATTGATTACTAAGGTTTTTGTATTTACCTTCAATAGAAATATTCATGGTGTCTATTTCTCTATCAATTTGCCAAATATTCATCATTTCGTGATGGCCTTTAAATAACTCTTCTTCAGTTTGTTTCATCTTAAAGCCGCTCATATCAACATTTACATTTAATTCTTTATAAATTAATTGCATAAGAGGTCTTGTGTTTTTGTGAGTCACTTCCTGAACGATATCCTCATATCGAGTACCATTATTTAATTGTATTTGTAAATAGTTTGTGTCGGCAGATGTCTTCATTTTACCACTATCTGCATATAGTTGTATATTGTTGCCTAATCCATCCGAATGATCATAGATGCTTAGGTTAAATAAGGTTTGACCATCTTTACTTTTTTTGCCAACTTTAATACTATAACCGTCTAATTGGCTATAATAAACACCCTCTTTAATACTTAATGTAGGTTTTGCTTGTCGTATGTCCCATAACATTCTTGAAGATTTAAGCATCACATTTGGTAAAATAAAATTATTAAACACAAAGGTTAATCCTGCTAAAAAAAGAATGAATATAAAAATGGGTTTAATAATTTTAAAGAGAGATAATCCAGAAGATTTCATGGCTGCTAATTCATAATTTTCGGCCAAATTACCAAATGTCATAATGGAGGAAAGTAAAACAGCCAATGGCATAGCGGTTGGCACAAAGGTGATAAAGGAATAAGCGAAAAATTGTATTAATACCCATGCTCCCATACCTTTACCAATAATGTCATCCATGTAAGTAAATACATGGATTAAAAAAAACACAAAAACCCCTATAAACAGAGTTAAAAAAAAAGGTGGTAAATACGCTTTTAAGAGGTACTTATGTAATACTTTAGTTTCCAATATAAGGGTCTAATTTAAAGGATATTTTTTAATGAGAAGTATACAAATTATATAAACTTTGTTATTTTTGTAAGATATGATTAACGGAAAAAAAATAGTAGTGGTTTTGCCAGCTTATAATGCTGCTTTAACATTAAAACGAACTTATGATGAAATTCCATTTGATATTGTGGATGATGTTGTATTGGTAGATGACCATAGCACAGATAATACCACTGAAGTTGGACGACAATTAGGAATTAAGCACGTTATTCGTCACGAAAAAAATAAGGGCTACGGAGGAAATCAAAAAACATGCTATGATAAGGCTCTCGAAATTGGTGCTGACATCGTAATCATGTTGCATCCTGATTATCAGTATACTCCAAAATTAATTCATAGTATGAGCTACATTATTGCTAATGAATTGTATCCTTCTGTTTTTGGATCTCGAATTTTGGGTAAAGGCGCTTTAAAAGGAGGTATGCCTATGTATAAATATATTTTTAATCGTTGTTTAACCTTAACCCAAAATATTTTAATTAATCAAAAGTTAAGCGAGTATCATACTGGCTATAGAGCATTTAATAGAGAGATTTTAGAGACCATTAGTTACCACGAAAACTCTGATGACTTTGTGTTTGATAATCAAATGATTTCTCAAATTTTTTATGCAGGTTTCCAAATTGCAGAAATTACTTGCCCTACAAAATATTTCCCTGAAGCAAGTTCTATTAACTTTAGAAGAAGTGCAAAATACGGAATGGGTGTATTAGGAGTTTCTTTTAGTCATTTCTTTAATAAATTAGGATTAGCGAAAAACAAAATTTACGTTCGTAAAAAATAACATTTCATTTATTTAATCATGAGAATAATTAATCTGTTCATTTTTATCACATTAATTATTCTAACACCTTCTTGTAAATCATGTAAGGATGATAAAACAGAAGAACAATCACCTACAACTCCTAACAATGAGCCAAGTGTAGAAAATACTTTTGGTTTTGGAGTGTTAGCTAAAGTAAATGGTATTTGGGATGGACCAGTTTCTTCTACTACTGGGCTTGGTAGTTATCCTCAATGGATTGTTGATTTTAGACCAATTTCAGAAAACCAAGTATCTGCAAAAAACGAATTAGATACATTGAATGATATTTTTATGTCGTTTTTTATTGTGAAGCATAATAATTCGTATAAAGTTGCTTTTAGAAATGGAGGATCATTTGGTGGTAGTAAAAGGGTTTCTTATATGTTAGCTGATAGCGTTTCAGAAATGCCCTCTCAATCTTTTTATCGTTTTTCGGAAGTAGTAAAAGGTAAATCAAGAGCTTATTCGGAAGTGATTAGAAAGGGAGATAGTTTAATTTTAAAATCGTATACTAATAAAACTAATACTCTGCCATCATCGGTGCCTCATATGCTATGGAGAGCGAAGCTTCAAGATAGCTCATCGGCAACGGCAGCTATTGCAAATTTCGTGTTTCCAAAAAAATCAATGACAAAAGATTTCTCTTCTACTTTTGTGGGGCAAACTGAATCTATTTATTATTCAGGTTCTGGTATACCAGCTGGTGATCCTTATTCTGAAACAGCTCAGCCTTATTTAGGTAAAACAACTGTAAATTATACCTATGACGGAGCTCATGTTCCAGTTAGTGGAAAAAAAGTATTGTTAATTATTATGACACAGCCATTATTTAGCGGGCCAATTCCAAATTTAGCTAACTTAAAATATCGTTCTCGTTATGTGATACTAGATGCTTTAGATCAAAGTTTTGTATTTAATTATATGCATCCAGGTTCATATTATGTGTATGCCTTATATGATAATGATGGAAATTTATCACCAAGTAGTGGCGATTGGTTAAGTACTGCAAATACACCTTTTACATTGTCGGCTTTAGGAACAACAACCGTTAGTCCACAAATTAATTTTACAATTCCTTAGTTTTGTAATAAGTTTAACTGTTCAATTAAGCTTTTTATATCTTTTTCTTTACTCAGTAAATGAGCTTTGATTCCTGCTTTTAAAGCACCTTCTATATGTTGAGGAGAATCATCAATGAATATAGTTTCAGAAGCAATGAGGGAGTTTTCTTTTAATACAAAATCAAAAATTTCTCTATCAGGTTTTCTCATACCTATACGACACGAATAATATACTTTTTCGAAAAATGGTTCTAGATTTTCATAACCATGTTGTTGGAATAAATCTTTTTCAAAACGGTTAATATGTGTTTCGTTAGTATTACTTAGTAAAAAGATACGGTAGCGTTGTTTTAATTGATTCAACAATTCTAAGCGATGACAAGGAAAGTCTAATAGCATGGCATTCCAAGCAAACAATAACTGAGTGTCTGTTACAGGTTTTTTTAATGATTTTTTGAGTTCAAAAAAGAAATCGGATTCACTGATTTGACCTTTATCAAATAAATCGAATATAGGCGTTTGCTGTAATTGGTTGTAAATCGACTCGAAAGGATTAGCCGATAACTTATTAAACTCGGAGATAGTTTTAGGAATATCTAAATTGATAATAACACCTCCTAAGTCAAAAATTATATTTTTTATTTCACTCACAATATTTTGTTTATGTGCTACAAATATATATTTTTGCAGCCTTATCTACATTTTTTAGATAGGAATGCTCCTATAGCTCATTCGGTTAGAGCAACTGACTCATAATCAGTAGGTGCCTGGTTCGATTCCAGGTGGGAGCACGGTTAAATTCGTATCAAGTCTGTAAATCAAGTATTTACAGACTTTTTTTTATTAAAGTTGGACAATTAACAGACATTTTATTCTATTTTTGGTTTAAAAGACTCCTTTTTAACCATGATAGCTTTGGTAACAACTTCTTCCTCTAATTTTTTTGCGATTTCAGGCGTTTCTGTTTCATGTATACGCTCAAAGGCACTTACACCTGCTAACAGTAATTCATCGCACTCAGTTTGGGTGTTAGCGTGTATTAAAACCAAATTACACACTAACTTATACTTTGCCGGTATTCCTTTTAAATTAAATTTAGCTTTTACTTTTACCTTTTTAGTTGCAGGTGTTGTTGTTCCCGTCTTAGCAGGTTTGCGTTTAGGTAAGGTCCTTTTATTTAATTTGGTTGGGCGCATATAAACTAAAGGTAATTGTATTTTTTGCAATTAAGAAATCTGCTTTATTTGCATTACTTTTTATAATTTTACGAATATGAATCTTTTAACAAAACTTTTTATCATTTTATTATTAGGATTTATTTTTTGTATTAATACAAATTGTAAAAAAACAACAAATATTTCTTATGAAGGAACCGTGTATGATTCTCTAAGTTCTAATAATCCCAAAGGAGCAAGTGGAGTGGTTGTTGTTTTATCGGCTTGCAATGGTAAAAGTTCAGGAAATACTAATCAATGTTTAGGATCTTTGTATATCATCGAAAAAGCAACAACAGATGCAGATGGCCGTTTTAGTATTCAATCCAATACTAAATTAAAAAATCAATTTTTTTATGTTGGCATCGAAAACAGCCCTTATAGTGCAGCTAATATGGGTTACTTGCTTTCTAATTTGCCACCAAAACTTTACATGCGTTATTAGATAATTTTCTCTAAATCATTTAAATAATCTTGTTGCAAATCTTCGTGAAGCCCATTAATTAAGGTGTTTATTTTTTTAAGTTGTTGATCATACATATTTACCAGCAATTGACTTTTGTGGAAGGGAATACCCGAGGCTTTCATTTTTTGACAAAAGTAAATGTGTAAATCGGCAGCGAGGGCTTTATCACTGATGTATTTGCAGTATTTAGTAATGAGGCGAAGGAGTTTGCGCAAACTTTTTTTAACATAATATAAATTGGCTTGCATTTTTAACTCTTCAAAATGTTCGTCAATTTCGTTTTTCACAGCACTCACAAAGCTAGGTTTATCGTGCGCTTGAAACAGTAAGTAATCTAAAAACTCTTTATTATCTTTTTTGTATTTTGCTAAATGCAAGCATAGCTCTATCAATTGCTTTGCAGGCAATTCATGGAGTTCTTTTTTTAATTCACTTATACTTGTTGCTTTCATTATTGAAATACTTTCGTGATGTCTGCTTCGATGCGTTTTGGTCTTTTGCTTTTAGCGTCTAATAAATACCAAGTGGTTTTTATTTTAGTAATAATAGCATTAGTATCTATATCTATAATGTCAACATAGCGGTCAGATTTTGCCCCCTGAGGTTCTGTTACCCATGTTTTAGCTTTTAATTTACTGTGTAAATAAGCTGATTTTAAATAATCAATTTCGTGGCGGCTCACTACCCAAAGTAATTGCTGTTTCATTTGCGGAGTAGCTACTTCTGTCCAATGAGCAATAGCAATATCCTGAACCCATTTTAAATAGGTGATATTATTCACATGACCATTTTCATCAATATCATTTGGTTGAATGGTGATTGCTAGTTCAAATGTTTTGTAGCTCATGGTTGCTAAATATAAAAAAAGTCATCTAAATAGATGACTTTTTAATAGAGATTTAATGTTTTATTTCTTTTTAGCGACTGCTTTTTTTGTGGCCACCTTTTTTGGAGCAGTTTTCTTAGCTGCCGCTTTTTTTACAGTTGCCTTTTTTGTTGCTGACTTTTTAGCTGGAGCTAATTTAACCACTTTTGCTTTTTTTATTGTAGCTTTCTTAGCACCTTTTTTATCAAAGGCTTTTGGCACTTGTACCAAAATCATTGCTTTTACTTCATCTAAGGTTAAAGCTGCTAATTCATCTGGTGTAAATTTACCACCGCCATTTTTAATTAATTTTAGCATCAATTTGCCAAACTTAATTTGTGGACCCCAACGCGCATTTTCAATAGAAATTTTTTCTTCAGGCCAGTTTTGGATATAACGGTTAGCTTCTTTTTCTAATTTCTTTTCAATTAACTCTTCAATATCTTTTTGAGATAAATGATCAAAATTGTATGCTCTAGGGACATTAATAAACATACCGTCGTATTTAATAAATGGGCCAAAACGTCCTTTGCCTTTAGTGACACCTTTACCTAGGTAATGAGCCACAGGCGCATCTGCTTCTTCTTTTTCTTTAATAATTTCTATGGCTTTTTCCATATCAACTGTTAAAGGGTCAATCGTACGAGGAATTGAAATAAATGCTTCTCCTAATTTAATATATGGGCCAAAACGTCCAACCGCTACTATTACTTCTTCACCATTATATTCACCTAAACTCATAGGTAATTTAAATAAGTCTAAAGCTTCTTCTAAAGTTATGGTTTCAATACTTTGGTTTCTTCTTAAGCTGGCAAATTTTGGTTTTTCTTCAGAGCCTTCAATCGTTTCACCAATTTGAGCTAAAGGACCAAAACGTCCCACGCGAACTGATACAGGTTTGCCACTAACTGGGTCAATACCTAATATTTTTTCTCCACTAGCTCTTTCACTGTTTTCAGAAGTCGTTTCAACTGTTTTGTGGAAAGGAGTATAAAACTCTTTCAACATATTTTGCCAATCTAAATTACCTTCTGCAATTTCATCAAACTCTTCTTCAACCTTAGCCGTGAAATTAAAATCTAAAATCGTAGGGAAGTATTTCAATAAGAAATCATTTACTACCATTCCAATATCTGTTGGAAATAATTTTGATTTTTCAGCCCCTGTGTTTTCTGTTTTAATATCCTTAGTTATGTTTTGTTTAACCAACGTTAAATTTACATATTGTCTTGGAGTCCCTTCTTTATCAGTCTTCTCCACATAGTTACGTTTTTGAACCGTACTAATTGTTGGAGCATATGTTGATGGACGACCAATACCTAATTCTTCTAATTTCTTCACTAAACTTGCCTCAGTATAACGAGCTGGGTGATGAGTAAAACGTTGAGTAGCTGAAATTTCTTGGCTTTCTAATTTTTCGCCCACTTTCATTGGTGGTAACATGGATGAGTTTTCTTCGTCAGAATCTTCATCGTCTGTTCCTTCCATATATACTTTTAAGAAACCATCAAATTTTAATACTTCACCTTGTGCTACAAATAATTCAGAAGCGCCGCTTACATTTACTTTAGCTGTTGTTTTTTCTAATTCTGCATCACTCATTTGCGATGCAATAGTACGTTTCCAAATTAAATCATACAAACGTTGTTCGTTACGCTCCCCGTCAATTACCGTTCTATCAATGTATGTAGGACGAATCGCCTCATGCGCTTCTTGCGCACCTTTACTCTTGTTTTTGTATTTACGAGGATTGTAATATTTAGCGCCGTAATTTTCGTTAATAGCCTTGTTTGCTTGATCCATGGCTGTGTCCGACAAATTTACAGAGTCAGTTCTCATGTAAGTAATCTTACCAGCTTCGTACAAACGTTGAGCCACTTGCATGGTTTGCGCTACCGAAAAACCTAATTTACGAGCTGCTTCTTGTTGTAAAGTTGATGTTGTAAAAGGCGCAGCTGGCGAACGTTTTGCTGGTTTTGTTTCTAAACTTTCAATTGTGTAAGACGCTACTTTGCATTTTTCTAAAAACGCTTGTGCTTGTGCTTCTGTAGCATATCGTTTATCTAATTCTGCTTTTAAAATTCCAGTTCCAACTTTAAATAAAGCAGATACTTTATAAGCTGATGTTGATTCAAATTTCTGGATTTCTCTTTCGCGCTCCACGATTAAACGAACC
>Ga0315900_10004123_pt1 | contig 20649 bp, 15 predicted proteins | sample LakEriMetagenome_FD_203521 | JGI IMG/M metagenome (GOLD analysis project Ga0315900, IMG submission 203521) | Freshwater fungal communities from buoy surface, Lake Erie, Ohio, United States - Buoy 12 MA114 | ecosystem: Environmental > Aquatic > Freshwater > Lake > Lake biofilm | place: USA: Lake...
TGAAAAGATCAAACGCATGCAACGCGTGGCCACCCGGTATGACAAAACCGATGTTTCATTCATGGCTTTTGTCCTTCTTGCCATCTGCACTTTATCCCTCAGAAACCAATTTTAAAACACGCCCTAGCTCCTATGCTTTCCAAAGAAGAGTTTGAATACCATCTCGACCAACACATCAAGGCTTGGAATCCCTACAAGAAGCCTAAATCGGTGCACCCTGCTTTGACCTTACCATTTGAGAAGCAGCAGGAGATTCTCGAGGCCGCCATGATGCTTCCTTCAACTGGCGAGAGACTTCGAATAGACTATCAAAGTAGCCTTGCTGGAGTTTTGCTGGGGGCAGGTGTGCCAGTGGTCGATGATCTGATGGCATCCTGGCTACAGTGCCATGCTGAGTTCAAATACCCCTTCACTGCGTTACCATTGGCAGGCTTGGTCACATGGGCGGAGCAAAGGCAGGCATCAAATCCGCTATCGGTGGGACTACTCACCTGCCTGCGAAAGCATCATCCCAAGATATCGAAACGAGCCACGGATAAGAATCACCGCAGCCTGATGCATCGAATGGCTGTGGCGTTAGGCTTGGTCAGTAGTGACATCATTCCTGGCCCTAAAGACGCATGGACTGCGAAAGCTCTCGCATGGCGTGACTCACTTCCCGACGAGAACAAGCAGGCATGGGAGTCTTTGCTAAAGCTCGCCAGTGCCCAAAAATCCTCCAACCCATCCCAATCCTTTCTCAAGAGCGCAGGAGACTTGGTGGCTGCCTTGCCCCAGTTCAGCATGATCATGCGCGACATCCTGGAAGCGCTGGGACGAGACGGCCCCGTCGGTGTCACCTGGCGCGGCTACCCGTCGTCGATGAAGAATCTGCTGGATGATGATTACACCGACCTTTTGAGACCCCTGATCTGGCTTTGCGCTCCTTATCCTGATCTGACCAACTCGCTTGGTGATGCTTCCGCGCGTTGTTCCACCAAGATCAAAAACATTGGCCCTCTGTGTACCAAAATTGCAGCAGCTTGTGCTGACACACTGAGTCGCCAAGGGGTGGAAGCGGCAACACCATCGCTCTCCAATCTCCAGGGTGCCGTGAAACACAAATCTACGCGAAGAGCTCTGACCAAGGCAATGACTGCGGTCGCCGCCAAAGCGGGCACCGGATGGAATGAACTTGAAGAAAAGCATGTGCCCGATCACGGTTTCAAACAAGGTCATCAAATCGGCTCATTCACTGCCAAGCTCGCATGGTCGCATTCTGGCACACCTGAACTCATGTGGCATCAGGATGGGGCTGAGCCCCAGAGGTCTGTTCCAGTCGAAGTGCAAAGGAGCCACTCTGATCAGTTGAAGGAAACCAAACTCCTCCTCAGAGACGTCAAGAAGACTTACCGAGCCCAAGTCTTACGCCTTGAGAAGCTGATGTGTGAAGGTCGCGATCTGCCATATGAGATCTGGCAGGAACACTACTGTGATCATCCCATCGTGGGTGCGTTGGCTCGTCGTCTTCTTTGGAGGTTTGGCACTGAACTCGTTTATCTGGGGCAGAACTCTGCCCATTCAGATAATCGAGTCCCAATGACGCTCGACGGGCGCTCTGTCATTGGCTCTAGCGGAATGAACATCCGCCTATGGCACCCAGCAGAACTAAAAAATGATGAGCATGAGGAATGGCAAAAGTGGGCGCTAAAAAATCGCCTCGTACAGCCCTTCCAGCAGGTGTTGCGAGAGGTTCATCGTTCTGCAGACTCTCCCGATGAGACAGACGACCATCGCTACCGCAATGAACGTCTTCATCAAGGCGCTTTCGCGGCTCTGTGTCGTCAGAGAGGATGGCTCTACAGCTTCCACGGAGGTCCCGAGCAGTTCAGCCCGTCGATTTCCTACCCACGCTTAAACATCCGTGCGGTCATGAATGTCAGCGAAGAGCCAGACACTCAGGGCCGACCTATCATCTGGCTCAAGATTGCTGCCATCAGGTTCCACCAGGCTGACAGAATCGTGCCATTGAGTCTGGTGCCTGCGGTGATTTACAGCGAGGCCATGAGAGACATCGGTTTGTTCGTCGCTGCGAGCAAAGCAACCAACGATTCGGGCTGGCGTGACACCATTCCGAGCGAAGAGATGAGCGAGTAGATCTCTCAGAATCGGATCTCCCACAGATAGATTCCCCATCGTGAGGGAATTTGCGAAATAGCTCGTCACCCCTCCACCAACCCATTCGGTTTCCGCCACTTCACGCGGGCGAGGTTGAGTTCGCCGGTGTTGGTTTTGGGGCACCAGGAGCCGTCGGTGATCCAGGATTCGCCGGGGCTAGCGTTGCAGACGCCGAAGTTGCCGTTGAAGGCGACGAGGTCGGCAGCGCAAAGTTATCTCACACCAACTTCCACCCCATGCTCGCGTTGATCTTGTCCACGATCTGACGACGGCGGATCGTTGCGACAGCGCCGCGCTTCTTTGTCAGCTTCGACTTTTCGACGAGCCACAGAGCATCGCAGCGGCACAGGGTTTCCCAATCGAGGCCATCGGCACCATTGAGGCGCACTTCGGTGGGTTTGGGAGGGCGGTTGGCGCGTTGGGTCGTGCAGAGGAGGACATTCACCCACTCAGCTTTGGCCACGCGATCTGGATGGGAAACGATCACGGCCGGATGTGGGCCGACATCGCCAAAGTCATAGGTGTAGATGTCCCAGGGTTTCATACCTCGTCAGGCTTCGGGATGCGGACTCGCTTGGCGAGCTTTGCTTCGGCGGCGTTTTCCTCCTTGGTGTAAAGATGCTTCAGGCTGCCTGCTGGAAAGACTTCCCCTTCGGTTTCCTGGAGCTTGCGTAGTGCGGTGCGGACAACCTCGCTGGCGTTGTTGTAACGGCCAGAGTCGATCAACTGACGGATGAAACCTTCCCAATGAGCGGTGAGTGCGATGTTCATAGTTGCTATCTATTGCTACACGAGTGCGGTGTCGTCAAGATGGGGGGGCGTCTGTTTCGGGTGGTTTTGTTTAACTGCTGGTCGCTGGCGACCCACAACTCACCCCTCCACCAACCCATTCGCCTTCCGCCACTTCACGCGGGCGAGGTTGAGTTCGCCGGTGTTGGTTTTGGGGCACCAGGAGCCGTCGGTGATCCAGGATTCGCGGGGGCTGGCGTTGCAGACGCCGAAGTTGCCGTTGAAGGCGACGAGGTCGGCGGCGTTCACGCCATCGCCGATGAGCGGGAGCACGACGCGCTCGGTGGTGCGGATGAGGCGGAGCGTTTTGGGGTCCACCTGCGCCACCCAGAGCGGCGCACGCCAGCGGATGACCTTTTCGTTGGTGGGATCGCGTCGCGTATAAACGAGGAAGAGGCCGTCGGAATGCGTTAGCCAGTGCTGCTGCGTGCTGTTCGTCAAGAGCGGCGTGCCGTCGTCCCAGGTCCAGGGCTGCTGCGGCTCGTAGTGCAGGCCGTCATCGCTCACAGCGACGTAGCCTTTGCGATCCTCGGCGCGGATGGTGAGGTAAAAACGGCCTCCGAACCGCGTGAGCGATGGCTCGAGCAGTCCACGGCCGACGCTTTTGGTGAGCGCGTTGCCAGTTTGCTTGATGAGGAGCTGGTCGCCATCAAAGGAGCAACGAACGCCGCACACGGAGCGCGTCTGGCCTTTGACGCCAAAGGTGAAGCTCATGAGCACATCGCCATCCGGCAGCACATGGCGCTGGCCGCAGTTGTTCGAATAGATCTCGGTGGCACGCGGGTCGTCCCACACGAGCTTGCGACGCGGACCCCACGCGCCGTCTTTCCACACGGCGTAGATCGGCCAGCGCGGCGGTTGGTCGCGGAAGAAGCCTCGGTCGCGGTAGAAGACATTGTGACCGAGCGCGAGCACGCTGCCGGTCTGCGGATGAAACTCGGGCGTGATGTCGCAAACGGCCTCATTCATGCCATCGGGCAGCTTTTCCCAACCCAGCGGCGGCACGGGGGTGAAGTCGTTCCATGTTTGGCCGAGGTCATCGGAGGTGGTCCAGTGCACGTGCCCGAAGTGATCGGAGCCCACGATGGGCTGCGTGGTCATGAAGGCCTTCTTCCCGACCATGCAGGCTCGCGGATGAAACCAGGTGCCCTTGGGCAATGCGGGCGTCTTCACCACGACTTTCTCGATGGACTCGATGAGCGGGTCCTCTGTGGCAAAAGCGTGTGTGTGAGCCGACGCGAGCGCGAGGCTGGTCGTTTGGAGAAAATGGCGGCGGGTGAGGTGCATAATCATGAAACGGCATTCAGTTCCCGACGTTTGCAGGCGCACCATGGTCCGACACTTTGTTTTCCTCACCTTCGCGCTTCCTTTGATGGCTGTCGTCCTGACCGCTACGGAGAAACCCAACGTCATCTTCATCCTCGCGGATGATCTCGGTATCGGGAACGTGGGCTGTTACGGCTCGGATCGCTACAAGACGCCGCACATCGACAAGCTGGCGGCGGAGGGCACGCGGTTCACGCAGTGCTTCACGGCGGCGCTTTGCGGACCCTCGCGGGCGCTGATCATGAGCGGGCGTTATGCGTTTCGCAATGGAGCGACGAATCAGGACGCCTGCACGAACCTTGATCCGAAGGAGATCGTGCTGCCGCGTCTGTTCAAGGCCGCGGGCTATGCCACGGCCTGCGTGGGCAAATGGGGCCAGCTTCCCGGTGAGCCGGGCGATCATGGTTTCGATGACTGGATGCGCTTCAACGGCAGCGGCGTATATCGCAACGTCGATGGCGGCAAGCCAGAGCGCTACAGCATTAATGGCGACGACAAGAAGCTCGCCGATGGCGAATACATGCCGGACATGTGCCACGACCGCGTGGTGAAGTTCGTGCGGCAGCATCGCGACGAGCCGTTCTTCGTTTATTACCCGATGTCGCACGTGCATGGCGAGCTGCTGCCCACGCCGGACAGCGCTCCCGGCAGCAACGACCTCATGGCGGACAACATCGCCTACATGGACAAGCTCGTGGGCCGCCTGATCGCTGAGCTCGACACGCTGAAGCTGCGTGAGAAGACGCTCGTCATCTTCATGGGCGACAACGGCACGGGCAAAGGCATGGCGGATCGCGCCACTATCGGCGGCAAGGTGCTCTCGGGCATGAAGGGCACGATGCTCGAGTGCGGCGGCCTCGTGCCGATGATCGCGTGCTGGCCGGGCAAAACACCCGCAGGTCGTGTGAGTGCTGATTTGATCGATTCGACGGACTTTGTCGCCTCGTTTGGCGAGTTGATCGGCACCAAGCTGCCCGACATGACGTTCGATGGTCAAAGCATCGCGCCGCAGCTACTCGGGCAGCCTGCGAAGCCGCGGGAGTGGGTTTTCAATCAACTCGCCCGCATGTGGTATGTGCGCGATGCGCAGTGGAAGCTCAACGAGAAGGGCGAACTCTACGACATGAGCGGTGCGCCCTTCACCGAAACGCTCGTCAACGGTCCGCATGAGGCCCGAACGCGTCTGGAGGCGGTTTTGGCCAAGCTGAACCCCGCTGGCGGCATCCTCGACCAAGGCGACGGCAGCGGCCGCCACGCGAACAAGGAGAAAAAGAAAGCGAAGGAGTGAGGCAGGCTGAACTGAACCTGTAGGCAGAAGAATAGGGGCAAAAGAATGATCCATGCATTCTTCCGCCCCCATTCTCTTGCCTATGGGTCCAGGCCCTTGACGCAATCCTGACAAATCTCCCGAGAATCGCTGAAGCCGTTTTGACGCGCCTAGAGTTAGTAGGCAGTGCTATGAAAACGCTCCCTGTCCTCTTGCTGCTCACCACAAGCCTCGCCGCGCATGATCTGGCCACCACCGACCGCGAGGCGCTGCGGGCGCACATTTTGGAGGAGTGGAGTGTGAAGCAGACACTCCTGTCTGCCCAAACGTCACCTGATACAAATGCAGACAAGAGTGTCCGCATCACTCTCCGCCCACAAGTGGCCTCCACGGCCTCTGTCGTCCAACTCGCCGCCGCGGCAGCCGCGAAAGCGGCGAATGCGCCGAAGACCGCGAAGGCCTTTCTGCCCTTCACGAAGCTCGATCTGCATGCGGACAGTGAGTTTCTCTATGTGGGCTCGAATGGCTTGCCGGATCACAACATGATGGTGGGCATCACCGCGTGGCAGCAGCAGGTGCCGCTGCCGCAGCCGTATTTCGATGACAATGCCTGGCGCATCCCGCTGAAGCCGGTGCCAGCCAAGGAACCCGCCATGATCAAAGGCCGCTTTCTGCGCGGCGCGATCGCCTTGGCGGTGAATGGCATCCCGATCTTCAATCCGCAGAACAATCGCGGCGAGATCAGCTACGAGATCGGCGAGCTCGATCAGTGGGGCGGGCATTGCGGTCGTGCGGATGATTACCACTACCACATCACGCCGCTGCATCTCCAGGCGCAGGCCGGGAAAGGCATGCCGGTGGCTTATGCGCTGGATGGTTATCCGATCTATGGCCTCACGGAGCCGGATGGCTCGCCCGTGGCGAACCTCGACGAGTGCCACGGTCACGAATCGCCCGGCGGCTATCATTACCATGCGTCGATGAAGTATCCCTATGTCATCGGCGGCTTCCATGGCGAGGTCGTGGAGGCGGGAGAGCAGGTCGATCCGCAACCGCGAGCCCAAGGCGTGCGCGAGGCCCTCACGGCGCTTCGCGGTGCCAAGATCACCGCCTTTGAAAGCACCGGCAAGGACAGCTACAAACTCAGCTACGAGATGAATGGCGACAAACGCAGCGTCAGCTACTCAATCAAGGCCGATGGCACCTATCCCTTCCACTTCGACAATGGTCGCGAAGGCACGGCGGATGAAGTTTACACCGCCCGTCGCCAAGGCGGCGGTGGTGGCGGCGGCGATCGACCGCCTGGTGGTGGTGGCCCCGAAGGCATGAAGGGCAAAGGAAAAGGCAAGGGACAGGGCAAAGGTGGTCGCGAAGGCGAGATGCGTCGCGGTGATGAACCGCCGCCGCGTCCCGGTGAAGAAGGCGGTCGCCCACCGCGTCCGCAGGCCGAGGTGGAAGGCATCCTCGATGTGAATGGCGATGGCGTCGTGACCGCGCAGGAGTTTGCCGATAACGCGAAGTCGAACGCCGCGAAAAAAGGCCTCTCACTGCCCGACGCCATGGCGAAGGCCAAAACGGCCTTCACCGACATTGACAAGGATCGCAACGGCCAGCTCGAAGCCAGCGAATGGCAGTCGCCCGAGACTCAACTAGGTCAATCCAGTCAAAAAGGTCAATCTGGTCAAAAAGGCCCGGGCGGTGGCAAAGGCGGCAAAGACACCTTTGTCGAGCGTCCGGATCAGCCCCGCAGCAGCGACGGCAAGTTTTTGCTCACCAGCCCGGTCGTCGAGGACTTGAAGGAGCTACCGCAGGAGTTCACCGGCGATGGCGAGGCCGCCACACCGCCGCTCGCGTGGACCGGCGCACCGACAGGCACGAAGAGCTATGCCTTGATCATGGACCACGCCGACAAGGAGGGGAACATGAAGTGGTATTGGACGCAGTATGACATCCCCGCCGGCACCACGAGCCTCGCCAAGAACGCGCACGACATCGGCAAGATGGGCGCCGGCTTCAAAGGCGAGGTCGGCTACGAACCGCCGATGTCCAAAGGTGCTGGCTCACGCATCTACGTCATCACGATGTATGCCTTGAACGAGCCATTGAACGTCGCTGGCACGCCCGGACGCGAAGAGCTCATCGCAGCGATGAAGGGCAAAGTCGTGGCGAGTTCATCGCTGCGTGTCGTGCATGTCAGTGGTGGCAGCGTCGGACAGGTCCGACCCGTCGGACAAGTCGGACCTAAACCAGTGGAAGCACCCGCACCGCCGCCACCCACCGCCGCAGAGCCCAAAAAAGGCGGCAGCAAAGGAAAAGGCAAAGGAGGCCCTCCAGGCCTCGTCAAACCGAGCATCGCCGACACGATCAAACTCAACGTCTATGCCGACAATTGGTTCATGCTCTACGTCAACGGCCGCCTCGTCGCCGTGGACAGCATCCAGTTCACGCCGCACAACGTCGTCAGCGTCGATTTCCTCCCGGAGTATCCCATGACCATCGCCGTGCTCGCGAAGGACAACGCCGATCCAAAGACCGGCATGGAATACGGCACCAGCATCGGCGATGGCGGCTTCTGCCTGAAATTCGCCGACGGCACCGTCACGAACGCGACTTGGAAGGCCAAAAACTTCTTTCACGGCCCCGTGAATGGCGACACCACCAATCCGCAGGTCAAACAAGAGCCTCTCCCCGCCAACTGGTGGGCCGCCGACTTCGACGACAGCACCTGGAAGCAGGCCAAAGAATACACCATCGAGGAAGTCGATCCCAAACAGCCCTACTTCGAGAACGACTTCGAAGGGGCCAAGTTCATCTGGACCGATGACATCGCCCTCGACAACACCGTCATCTTCCGCACGAAGGTTGAGAAACCCGGCTGGACGCCACGGTGGAACACGAAGCCCGATCTCGATGTGAGTGGCGTGCCGCAACGATAACTCTTCTTCCTGCACGAATATGAAATCGCTTCTCCTCCTGCTACTCGCAGCCTCCGGTGCCTTCGCCGCCGCGCTGCCAAACATCCTCTTCATGCTCTCCGATGATCAGGCTTGGAGCGGGCTGTCCTGCCAGATGCACCCGGACATGCCGGACTCGAAAAGCAGCATCGTGCAGACGCCGAACATCGCGCGACTCGCAGAGCAAGGCATGAGATTCAGCGCGGCGTATGCGCCCGCGCCGGTGTGCTCGCCGACACGCATCAGCTTGCAGACGGGACGCAATCCGGCGGCGCTGGGATGGACCAAGGCGGCACCGGCGGAGATGGGTCATCGTTTGATCGAAGGCGACAATCGCAAAAGCATTCGCGACGACGAGATCACCATCGGGCAGATGCTGAAGTCCGCTGGCTACGCCACCGCCCACTACGGCAAATGGCATCTCTCCGGCGGTGGACCCGCCGCACACGGTTACGACGAGAGCGATGGTGACACGGGCAATCAGGACGCCGCGCCGCATCTGCCGCCGAACCCGGTGGATATCTTTGGCATGGGCACACGAGCCGTCGAGTTCATGAAGAAGAGCCAGGCGGCCAAGAAGCCGTTCTTCATTCAGATGAGTTACAATGCGCTGCATTATCCAGAAAACGCCACCCCCGCGTTGGTGGAGAAGTATCGGAAGCTCGCCGGTGGCAGAGACGACAAGGAAGTCGGTCGCGCAGCCATCGCGGAGGATCTCGATCGTGGTGTGGGCGAGTTGCTGGCCAAGCTGGATGCCATGGGTCTCTCCAAGAACACCATCGTCATCTACATGTCCGACAACGGCGGCTCGAACCGCCGCACCCTGAACGGCGGCAAGGGCGATGTGTGGGAAGGCGGCATCCGCGTGCCGCTGATCATTCGCGGCCCCGGCATCGAGGCAGGCTCATGGTGCCATCAGCGCGTCGTCGGCTACGATTTCTTCCCGACTTTCTGCCGCTGGGCCGGTGTGAAGTCTCCACTGCCAACGCAACTCGAAGGCGGCGACATCACCCATCTGCTCAGCGGTTCATCCGATCCCGTGAAACGATCCCGCGAGCCGCTGGTCTTCCATTTTCCGCATTATCAAGGCGACTCACCGCACTCCGCGATCCTCAGCGGCAACATGAAGCTCATCCACTTCTACGAAACGGGCGAAAACCAGCTCTTCGACCTCCAAGCCGACATCGGCGAAACAAAGAACCTCGCCTCCAAACAACCCGAACTCACTGCCAAGCTCTCGAAGCAGCTCGCGGACTACTTGATCGAAGTAAGAGCCGAAATGCCAAAAGCCAATCCGAACTACGATCCCAAACAAGAGCCCGCAAAGAAGGGCGGAGGAAAAGGTGGGAAGAAGGGAGGCAAAAAGCCATGAAGCCGCTTGTCTTATCATCTGGGTTTGCCGCGCTAGCCTTGCTATTGATCGCCGCCGCGCCGGACGAGAAACAGAAGGGCGGAGGCAAAGGTGGCGCAGGCCAGGGAGGCCAGGTCGAGCCGGCGGTGGTGCCGCCTTATCTTTTCAATGTGTGGCTTTGCAGACCGGGCGCGGAGTCAGTGACCGTTAGCGTGCTCGCTTGGGACGAAATGGAAGCTTTCATCGAGTATGGCGACGGATTGAAGACTGCACCGATGAAACTGAAGGCCGGTGAAACGCAAAACATCGTGCTGGGAGGTTTGAAGCCGGACACGGGTTACAACTACCGTCTGACCTACCGCCGCGCGGGTGGCGAGGCTGTGCAGGATGTCATGCGCAGCTTTCACACGCAGCGGAAGGCTGGCGAGCGCTTTTCGTTCGTCATGCAGGCGGACTCTCACCTCGACATGAGCACGGATGTGCGTGTTTATCAGCAGACGCTGGCGAACATGCTCGCCGACAAGCCGGACTTCATGATCGACCTCGGCGATACGACGATGGTGGACAAGTTCGGCAGCTTTTACACGCGTTCAGAGTCGCAATACAAGGCGCAGCGCTATTACATGGGCCGCGTCGCGCACAGCGTGCCGATCTTCATGGTGCTGGGCAATCACGACGGCGAGCGCGGCGAGCGTTCCGACATGGCCGAGTGGTCCCTCCGCATGCGCCACACCTACTTTCCGAATCCGACGGACGGCAACGACAAGCACAGCTACTTCGCCTTCGAGTGGGGAAACGCGCTCTTCATCGGCCTCGATCCGTTCTGGGCCACGACCAAGCGAGGAGCCTCCGGCTGGGACATGACCCTCGGCGAGACGCAGTATCGCTGGCTGTCCCAAACGCTCGCGAGCAGCAAGGCGGCGATGCGTTTTGTGTTCATCCATCACCTCGTCGGCGGTCTGGGTCGTGATGTGCGCGGTGGCTCCAAAACGGCGGCCTACATGGAATGGGGCGGCAAAAACGCGGACGGTAGCGAGGGCTTCAAACAGAACCGTCCCGGCTGGGAAATGCCGCTGCATCAGCTTTTCGTGAAACACGGCGTGAACATCGTCTTCCACGGCCACGACCATCTTTTCGTCAAAGAAGAGCTGGATGGCATGATCTACCAAGATGTGCCGCAACCCGGCCATCCGAGCGGCGGCACCCGCAGCGCCGAAGAATACGGTTACGGCGGCGTCATCCTCGGCAGCAGCGGACATCTGCGCGTCACGGTGGAGGCGAATCAGGCCAAAGTGGACTACGTGCGCAGCATCGTGCCCGGCGTGACGCGTTCCGATCTCGAAAACGGCGCGGTGGAGCACAGCTACATCGTGCGCCCGCGGTAAAATCGGCGCGCAAGGTCAGGGCTGCGCCTCTCGTTTCAGCGCGGCCATGAAAACCATGTTGTTGCCTCTCCTGCTAGTCGCCTCCGCTTTTGCCGCGGAGGCGCCGCGTCCGAACATCGTGTTCATGCTGGCGGATGATCTGGGCCGCGCGGATTGCGGCTTCATGGGCGGGAAGGACATCCAGACTCCGCACCTCGACAAGCTGGCGAAGGCAGGCGCGATCCTTGACCAGTTTTATGTGCAGCCCGTGTGCTCGCCGACGCGCGCCGCCTTGATGACGGGCCGGTATCCGATGCGTCATGGCCTGCAGGTGGGCGTGGTGCGGCCGTGGGCCTTGTATGGCCTGCCGCTGGAGGAACGCACGCTGCCGCAGGCGCTAAAGGAATCCGGCTATGAGACGGCCATCGTGGGCAAGTGGCACCTCGGCACCTTCCAGCCGGGTTATCTGCCGTTGCAGCGCGGCTTTGATCATCAATACGGCCACTACAACGGCGCGATCGATTACTTCACCCACATCCGCGATGGCGGCTTCGACTGGCATCGCGATGACAAGGAGAACCACGACGAGGGCTACTCGACACATCTGCTCGCCAAAGAGTCCGTGCGCCTCATTCGTGAGCGCGACGCGAAAAAGCCGCTCTTTCTTTATGTGCCTTTCAATGCTGTGCATGCGCCGCATCAGGTGCCGGACGAGTATTTGAAGCCCTACGGTCATTTTAAAGGCAATCGCCAGAAATATGCGGGCATGCTGGCCGCGATGGACGAGGCCGTGGGGCAGATCGCGGCGGCGATCGATGAGGCGGGCATGCGCAAGAACACGCTCTTCATTTTCTCCAGCGACAACGGTGGCCCGAATCCAGGCCAGATCACTGACAACGGCCCGCTGCGTGCCGGAAAAGGCACGCTCTACGAAGGCGGCACGCGCGTCGTCGCTTTCGCGACCTGGGACGGTGTGATCAAACCCGAGAGCAAGGTCACCGCTGCGCTACACATGGTCGATTGGTTTCCCACACTTCTGAAGCTCGCAGGCGCATCGCTCGAACAAAAGCTGCCGCTGGATGGTCGCGACGCATGGCCCGCCATCACGGAAGGGGCGGCCTCGCCGAACGAGTTCATCCTTTACAACACCACGCCGGGCAACGGGGCCATACGCGTGGGCGACTGGAAACTCGTGATGGGCGGCAACGTGGCTGACAGCGAGGATGGCAGTGCTGAAGCCGCGCCGAAGAAGAAAAAGAGCAAAAAGAAGCAGGAAGGCGGCGGGCCGCAGATCGAGCTCTTCAACCTAGCCACAGATCCGAACGAGAAAAACAACCTCGCGGCCTCCAATCCCGAAAAAGCGACCGAACTGCGCGCCAAGCTCGCAGAACTGACCGCGCAGGCCGTTCCGCCGAAGAGCGCGCCCAAGGCCGCGGATTTCAAGACACCCCGCGTCTGGGGCCAGGCGGACTGAGCCGCGCTGGTGATTTTCATTCGCCATTCATCATTCGGGTTTCATCATTCCTGATGGACCTGCCCGATGTGATCGCCCATTGCCTGAGTCTGCCCGGAGCGGAGGAAACAATGCCGTTCGGTCCCGAGGCGCTCGTTTACAAGGTGGGCGGGAAGATGTTCGCCGTCACCGTGCCGGAAGATTTTCCATCACGCATCAATCTGAAGTGCGACCCACAACGTGCAGTCGAGCTACGGGACGAGTACAAGGGCATCAAGCCTGGCTGGCACATGAACAAGAAGCACTGGAACACCGTGATGCTCGACGGGAGCGTGCCGCCGAAACTCGTGCGTGAACTCGTCGAGCATTCGTACCAGTTGGTCGTGGCTTCTTTGCCTGGAAAAATCCACGCAGGTCTGGAGAAGCAGCCGTCTTCCCGCCGGAAGAAGTGACTTACTTCTCTTTCGGTGGCGACCACTCCGCTGGCTGCGGGCTCGTGGAGGTCAGTGGCAGGTCATCGGTGTAGTGCTTCTGCCAATGGGTCATCTTTTCCAGCAGTGAGGCGATGCGATCTTTCTGCGCCGGATCATCTGCAAGATCGTTGAGTTCCTCGGGATCGTTCGTGAAGTCAAAGAGCTGCGAGCGGTTGATCTGCGGGTAGCGGATGAGCTTGTAGCCGTCGGCGATGACAGCGCGTTGCACCTTCATGTAAGCGAGGAACATCTCCTCGCGCACGGTCTTGGCCTTGCCCTCGATGACCGGCTTGAAACTGATGCCGTCGATGGTTTTCGGCACCTCGGCACCGGCGAGATCACAAACGGTCGGATAAATATCGAAGAGATACACAAGCGCATCGCTGCCACCCGACGGGATGCCGGGACCGGCGAAGAAGAGCGGCGCGTTCATGCCTGCGTTGTAGAGATTCTGCTTCCCGAGCAGGCCGTGACTGCCGACGGCGATGCCCTGATCGGCAGAGAAGAGGATGATCGTGTTTTCAAATTGCCCGCTCTCCTTCAACGCGGCCAAAATGCGCCCGATGTGATGATCCATCGCCGTGATCGTCGCATAATACTCGTGCAAGGTGCGGCGGATCTCATCTTCCGTACGCGGCCAGGGCGAGAGCTTCTCATCGCGGATGGACATCTCGCCATTGTTGAAGGGGTGAACAGGCCGGTAGTTCTTCGGCAGCGGGATTTGATCACGTTTGTAGAGATCGAGATACTTCTGCGCGGCGACGCGAGGATCATGCGGATTGCCGAAGGCAAGATACATGAAGAAGGGCTTCGATTGGTCGCGCTCCTTGAAGAACTGCACCGCATGATCGGCAATCTCCTGTCCTGGCTCGCCGCTTTTGCGTTCTGCCGCGTCGTTTAGCAGGTACTTGTTGTGCTGGAACTTCGCCTGGATCAGCGTCGCCGTGTTGCCCTTCTTGCCGTGGTGATAGGTCTCGTAGCCCGCGGCTTGCATGGAGAGCGGGAAGTTCGGCGCGTCACCCGGCGCCAGCATGCCCTTCGCGCCGCCGCCCTTGTTCTTCTTGTTTGGATTCTTGCCGGCATTGGCCGCAGGCGGCTGATAGTCCTTCCAGCGGAAGAAGGCGTTGCCGGAGAGCAGCATGTTGCGGCTTGGCGTGCAGACCGCGGGCGAATTCCCGCCAAAGCAGAACGCGTTTTTGAAGGCGAAGCCGCGCTGCACGATCGAATCGAGATTCGGTGTCTTCACGACCGGATTACCGAGTGCCGCGATGCTGTCCGCGCGCATGTCATCGGCAAAGAGAAACAATACGTTCGGCTTTCCAGCCGCGCTGACTGCGAAAGGGAGCAGAAGAATCGCGAAGAGCAGGGATTTCATGGTCGGGACGACTTCAACGTGCCGCCGCATCCATGCTATCGTCCTTTTGCGTGTCCCAGAGCAGCTTCATGGCGATCACTCCGAGCCAGGGAGTGAGACCGGTGAGCGCGAGCGCGGGATCATAGCTGCCGAGTTTCACGCGGAGCCAGCCAAAGAGCGACTGCAGCGGTGAGGTGGTGATCCACACCCACATGCTGAAGAGGCCGGTGAGCCGCGACACATGCTCCGCGCTCAGCTCCTGCACAAAGCTGTAGTAGCACGGAAACATCGCGAGTGACGCAGCGCCAACGACGAGCAGCAGCCCCAGCAGCAGCGGGCTTTTGCCAAGCCACGGGATGCAGATGGTCAGCGATGCCAGTAGAGCCGCCGCGTCGAAGATTCGTCGCTTGGCCACATGGTTCGACAGAGAGAAGCGCTTCACGAGTTGCAGCGACAGGACGCCTGCGAGGATGCAACCCACGTCCGTGGCGATGTAGTAAACCGAGACGAAGTTCGCGGTGCTGAGCGCGTCGTAGCCACGGCCTTGCTGCAAAAACAGCGGCAACCACGCACGGATGATTTGCCAGGGAATCTGGATGCCGACGAGCAGCAGCGCGATGGCCCAGAACTTTTTGCTGACGATGAGCGGCATCAACGAGGAGGAACCAGCCTTTGAATCGCTTTCATCCGCGGTCGCCGTCGTGGTTTGCAGGCGGAAGGATGCCAGCCACAACACAATCCAGACCACACCGGTCAACGCGATGACCTGGAAGGCAAAGCGCCAGCCCTGTGGATGCCCGTCCGAGAGCCAGAGCACGAGCCGGGGCGTGATGATCGCGCCGATGGACGCGCCGCTTTGCAGCACGCTGTTGCCCATCATGCGCTCGCTCGGTTGCAGCAGGCGGAAGGTCGTCTTCAACGCGCACGGCCAATGCCCGGCCTCGAACAAGCCGAGCATGATGCGCGCCGCCATGAACTGATGATAGTCCGCCGCCCACGATGACAGCAATCCCGCCAGCGACCAGCCGCCCAGCACCACCGGATACATCCAGCGCAGGCTGAAGCGCTCGCAAAGAAAGCCGAACACCAGCGAGCCGAACCCGAAGGCGAGGCCGAACGCCGTCTCCAGATTGCCATACTGCAAATCATCCAGCCTGAACTCCGCCTTCACCGCCGCCGCCGCATTCGACAGCGTCTGGCGGTCCATGTAGTTGATCATCGTCGCCAGCAACAGCAGGCCGCAGATGTACCATTTCCAGGCGGGAGAGCGGTTCATGTGATGTTTAAGTTGTTATCCCTCCCAGCTCTTCCCATCCCACGCGATCACACGTTCCAGCATCTTCACGACTTGTTCGGTGAAGCATGCGAACAACACCTCGCCCTTCTCCGCCGTCGCAGAGCGAGGATCACCGACGTGGCCGGGTTCGCTGCGGTCGGTCATGATCCAGCCGCGTGAGGCGGGTTCGAAGGCGTTGCCGAAGGGAACGTCGCCGGTCTTCGTCAGATCACCGACGAGTTCGGGCCGCAGACGCAGCACCATGCTGGTTTCCCATTCGCAAGCGTGGCCCATGACGCGTTGTTTGATGCAAGGATCACGCGTCCAGGGCTCCGCGCCGAGATTCCAGTAGGTGGCGAAGAGCAGCAGCAGGTCTTTGCGGTTGCGGTATTTCTGTCTCGTCTCAAAAACGGCCTGCTTGCCGGGGATGTCGTTACCGCCATGACCGTTGAGGAAGACGAGGCGCTTGAAGCCGTGGGCAATGAAGTTGTCCATCAGGCCGTTGAGCAAATCGAGATACACCCGCGGCTCCGCCGACAATGTGCCGGGGAAATCCATGTGATGATGCGAATTGCCCAGCCAGGTGAGCGGCGCGATCAAAACGCGATCTCCCAGCGCCGCTTCGGTGCGGCGGATGAGTTCGTTCGTCAGCATGCTGTCGGTAAAGACCGGCATGTGCCGTCCGTGCTGCTCCAGCGCGGCCACGGGGAAAATCAACGGCGTGTCACGGCTCAGCGCATCCACCTCGTTCCATTTCAGATCGGCGAGTTGCATGGCGTTCAGCGGATTTCTTCGATCTTGATCGTGTGCGTGACCGGTTTGATGGATTTCCTCACGTTGGCATCCATCCTCGCGTGCTCGTCGGCGAATTTCTTTTTCAGCTTCGCCAGCGCGGCAGCCACTTTCGGTTCCTCGGCGGCTTCGGTGGCCACGACGCGCATGTGCGTGACGAAGCTTTTGATCAGCGTCGTTTCGTAGGTCTGCTTCAAGCCGATGGCGTTGCTCAAACCGGCAAACGCGGCATCAAACGGCGTCTGCGTGAACTCGGCGGCGAGATTGATGCCTGCTTCGAGCTGTTCACGGCTGAATTCTTTGCTCTGCGCTCCCCAGGTGACCTTCGCCTTCGCGGAGCCGAGGTTTTTCACCTGAAGCGTCAGACGATTAAGGTCCTGATTGAAGCTGGTGAAGGGCAGGATGCTGCGATTGCTGCCCGCGCTCTTGGGATCAGCGTCGAAGCAGAACGGCCACTTCGAGCTTTCCAGCTCCACACTGCCGCCTTGGCTACTTTTGACGACGTGGCCGCTGCTCGCCGTGCTTTGGCCCTTCAAATCCACCGTGATCGTGCCGATCTCGCCGTCGAAGCCGAGCGCCTTCAGAAACGCCTGCGCCATGAGAAGCTGCCCCGCAGGAGCTGGGTGGAAGCCGTCGCCGCCGAAGGGCCCGTAGCCTTTGCCCAGCGCCGCCTTCGACTTCGTGAGCGCGCTCATCATCGTGTCATGCACGTTCGCGAAGGGCTGTTTGTTCTCCTCAGCGAGCTTCTTCGCGATGTCGCGAAGCTGGGCGAGGTTTTCGTTGTAGATCTCGCCCTTGATTGTGGGACGCGTGAAGAAATCCGGATCGACACCACCCGGCGAACCCACCGCCACCAGCTTCACACCGACTTTTTTGAACCCGGCCAGAATGGCGCGCATGTTCTTCTCATATTCAGCGCCGATCTCCGGCAGATATGCCTTGTAGCTGCCGTCATTCATGCCGTAGCAGGTCGTGGCGACGTTCGGATTGAACACGGCGAGATCATTTTCCAGACGCGCCGCGAATCCGCCCGCCCGCTCACCGCTCCAGCCAAACTGGAACACCTTGATGTCGCCGCGCCCGGTGCAGGCCAGCAGGTAGGCCTCGATGTATTTGGAGTAAATTTTCTGCTCCGTGATACTGTCCCCGATCACAGCGACGCGGGCGTTGGGCGGCAGCAGAGATTCAGCACGAAGACTGGCGACAGTGAGGAGGATGGAAAGAGCGGAGAGAATGCGCATGGCAGAGATGCACATACCGCCAAAAAGCCGCTCTTCTGGCAAGGATTTGTTTTTCGCGGTGAGCCAGGGTTAAAAGCCATCAGATGTAAACCGCTGATGAGACGCTGAGATGACGCTTATCATGAAGCGTTGAAATGCTCTTATCAGCGTCCCGTTAGCGTCATATCAGCGGTTAAGTTCGGGAGAGCTATCATCGCATCATGCTCTCCGTCTGCGCCAGCACGTCGGCGAAGGGAATGCGCTCCAGCAAACCAAAGCTTGGGTGCCTGCCGAGACGTTCGCGGCTCGTGGCGGGGCTGGTGAGGCCGCAGAGGAAGCGGGCGAGCTGGCGTGAGCTGCGCAGGGAGGGATGCTTCTCGCGCAGCAGCTCGTGGATGGCGGCGACATGCTCGGTGGTGATGGGAGGAGCCTCGGATTGCGGGATTTCACGCGGTGAATCGTCGGTGATGCCCTTTTCACGCTCTTTGCAGCTCGTGCAGGTGCCGCAGTCGGCTTCCATGGCTTCGCCGAAGTAGTTGAGGAGCCATTTGGTGAGGCAGCCGCGATGCTGGGCGAGTTCGAGCACCTGGCGCAGGCGCTCGACATCGCGGCGTTCGCGGTCGGCGAAGAGCTGCTGCATTTTCTTGGTGATCTCCTTTGGATCGCGGCGATGCGCATCTTCGGCGAGGCGATATTTCTGGCGGCTGCCGCTGGGCTTGAGTTCGATGTCGCCGCTTTCCTGGAGCCAGGTGAGCGCTTTGAGCACGCGGTCACGCGGTTCTTCGAGCGCGGCGGCAGCTTCATCCGGATTGAGCGTCGTCCATTTCGTGCCGCGCTTGCCGCATTGGAAAAGGCGGCGCAAAAAGGCCTGCCGCTCCGGTTTGTGGCCGCTGAGGATGCGCTGTTCGGGTTGGAGGAAGCGGAACTGGTAGCTGGCGTAGAAGGAACCGAGCGGACGCAGGATGCCGTCGAGTTCCAGATTCGTGATGACGGTCTCGATGACCAGCGGGCGGATGTCCGTGGCGTGCGAGAGATCGTACATCGACACATCAAACTCGGGTCCGGCAAGCAGCAGGTGATCAAGGAGCTGGCGGATGGCCTGTGGCGTGGGTGTGTCGCCAAAGGTGAAGTTTTCGAGCACGATGCAGTCGTCAGCACACGCGAGCATCTCGCAGACGGACGTTTTGCCATCGCGACCAGCGCGGCCGGTTTCCTGCGAGTAGTTTTCGAGCGTCTTCGGCAGATTGTAGTGATACACGGCGCGGATATCCGCCTTGTCGATGCCCATACCGAAGGCGATGGTGGCGACGATGACATCCGTCTGCCCGTTCATGAACGCATCCTGCGCTGCGTGGCGATGCTCGTCGGGCAAACCCGCGTGATAGGCGAGGGCGTTCACGCCGCTCTTCTGCAAATGTGTCGCCACATGCTCGGCGGTGTGTTGCAGCGTGACATAGACGATGCTGGGCACCTCGCGCTTGAGCAGCAGCTTGGTGAGCACAGGCAGTCTTTGCTGCGCGGAGCAGGGCGTGATGCGGAAGTGCAGATTGGGCCGCAGGAAGGTCGTTTGCACGTGATCTGCCTGCTCAATGCCAAACGCCATGCGAATGTCTGCCGCGACGGACGGCGTGGCCGTGGCGGTCAGCGCGAGCACGGGCTTGATGCCGAGTTCCTTCGCCACCAAGGCGAGGCGCAGGTATTCCGGGCGGAAGTTGTGGCCCCACTCGGAGATGCAGTGAGCCTCATCGACCGCCATCATCGAGATTTTGAGGCGCTTGAGCCGCTCGACGAAGTTTTCGTTCATGAGCCGTTCCGGGGCGATGTAGAGCAGCTTCAGCGTGCCGTCGCGCATGTCGTCGAAGACCTGCATGGCCTCCTGCGGCGACAAAGACGAGTCCAGGCGTGCCGCGGCAATGCCACGAGCCTTCAGCGCCTGCACCTGGTCCTTCATCAGCGCGATCAGCGGCGAGATGACGAGCGTCACGCCATCCATGAGCAACGCAGGCAGTTGATAGCACAGCGATTTGCCCGCGCTGGTCGGAAAGAGCGCCAGCGCACTCCGTCCGGCCAGCAGCGCCTCCATCACCTGTTCCTGCCCGGCACGAAAGGCCTTATGGCCAAAGTGCTTTTGGAGGGCGGCTTGGAGATCGTGAGGCATCCCCCACTCTTGGCACATTCAGGCTTCGGGCTGCAATGCAAACCTAGCGGAGTTCGTTCTCTCGCGACCATGAAGACCTGTCTCGCCGCCCTCCTCTGCCTCTCCACCGCTGCTTTTGCCGCTGACGAGGGCTTCACGCCGCTGTTCAACGGCAAAGACCTCACGAACTGGACCCTTCCCGAAGGTGACAACGGCCACTGGAAAGTGATCGACGGCGTGATCGACTACGACGCGTGCAGCGAGGCACCGGGGAAAGACAAGAACCTGTGGACCGCGAAGGAATACGGCGATTTCACGCTGAAGATCGACTGGCGGCTCAAACAGACGACCGGCCTCTATCCGATGCCCGTCGTGCTGCCAGACGGCACCCACAAGCTCGATGAAAACGGCAAGGAGATCAAAATCCCGACGCCCAATGCCGACTCTGGCATCTACCTGCGCGGCCAGGGCAAATCGCAGATCAACATCTGGTGCTGGCCCATCGGCAGCGGCGAGGTCTATGGCTACCGCATGGACAAAACGATGCCGCCCGAAGTGCGCGCCGGTGTGACACCGAAAGTGAAGGCCGACAAGCCGGTGGGCGAGTGGAACACCTTCGAGATCACGATGAAGGGCGACCGCCTCACCGTCGTGCTCAATGGCCAGACCGTGATCGGCAACGCCCAACTTCCCGGCGTCCCCGCGAAAGGAAAACTCGGCCTCCAGCACCACGGCG